>Ga0190359_1001216_pt1 | contig 16491 bp, 7 predicted proteins | sample 48721823_MG_FD_161269 | JGI IMG/M metagenome (GOLD analysis project Ga0190359, IMG submission 161269) | Hydrothermal vent microbial mat bacterial communities from Southern Trench, Guaymas Basin, Mexico - 4872-18-2-3_MG | ecosystem: Environmental > Aquatic > Marine > Hydrothermal vents > Microbial... | reverse complement strand
AGACTATCGGTAAGCCGTGTGCGGGAAAACCGCATGCACGGTTTGATGAGGAGGCTCAGAGTTGCAGACTTCGCAACTCTGGCTTTACTCTATTGTAACCGCGTCAGGCTTTTGACGGACGTGTCCGGCCACTGACGGATTCGTGGACTAAGAAAAACATTCAAAATTCCTTACCCACCCCCCCACAAAGAAATTTATTTTCTCCTTGATATTGTTAACCCAAATATGTAAAATTAAACAGCCTAAAATTCAAGGAGAATGCTGTGATAACAACTGTGTATGTAATCAGGACAGGAGAAAATCCCAAAGCTGCATGGCTTTTAAAAAAACTGCATCATGAAAAATATTCTGAACTGAAAAATATCTACATTGAAACTGTTTACAGGCTTGAAGGTATAGACCAAACAGATGCAGGTAGACTCTCACCGCTGTTCCATAATCCTGCATCGGAAAAAATCAGTTTTAGTTCTATGCTGAATGAAGGCAGCGGACCTGTTATTGAGATCGGGTATCAGAGAGCTGTAACTGACCCTGAACTGCCTTCTGTAATAAGAGGCGCCAATGCCCTTGGTGTTGACAATCTTGAATGGGTAAGAATTTTTCACAGATACCAGTTTCAGGGAATTGATAATGAGACCGCACTGAAAATTGCAGAGAGGTATCTGTATAATCCTCAGGTGCAGATTATTGTTTCGGAAAACCAAAAATGGGATACTCTTAAACCTCGGGGTGAACCCGGTCCTGTTGAATCAATATCTCTGTTAAATTACAACGATGACCAGCTCCTTGAAATCAGCGATAAAAAGAGGCTTTTTTTGTCAATAGCACAGATGAAGACTCTTCAGGAAATGGAAAAGCAGATTAACCGGCCCCTTACTGATGCGGAGCTTGAGATGTTTGCTCAAACCTGGTCGGATCACTGCTTTCATACAACATGGAAATCCCTGGGTCTTTTGAAAAAACTATTTGATACGACTTTAAGGATTAACCATCCGATGGTTCTCTCTGTTTTTGAAGACAATGCAGGGGCTTTTGAATTTTACGACGGCTGGGCATTGACAATCAAAGGAGAAACTCATAATTCTCCTACTGCTGTAAGCCCATACGGCGGCATTATGACAAAACACGGCGGAGTTATCAGAGATACTCTGGGATGCGGTCAGGGAGCAAAACCAATCGGAGGTACAACAGTTATGGGCCTGGGTGACCCTTTTATGCCGTGGAATAAAATTCCGAAAGGTGCGCTCCACCCAAAAACCATTCTTCTTGAATCAATCAGGGGCACTGCTGACTACACTAACCCAATGGGAATTCCAATGATGTTCCCTGTTTATAAATTTCATAACGGCTACACAGGCAAATGCTTTGCTCTGGGACATTCAATCGGCATTATTCCTGCTGACCGCGCTGCAAAAGGGCATCCGAAATCCGGAGATGCGGCAATTTTAATAGGAGGACTGACAGGAAGAGACGGACTGCACGGTGCAACAGTAAGTTCCAGCCATATGAACAGCGACACTGCAGTAGTTGATGCAGCTCATGTTCAGATCGGCCATCCCATTGAAGAAAGAAAATTTATGGAAGCAATTCCTGTTTTAAGAGATTCAGACTGTGTTCGTGCAGTAACGGATCTCGGAGCAGGAGGACTTTCCTCTGCTGTGGGTGAAATGGGAGCTGAAACAGGTGTCTGGGTTAATCTTGCATGGGTGCCCCTTAAAACAGAGGGCATGCATCCGTGGGAAATATGGATATCCGAAAGCCAGGAACGTATGCTGTTATGTGTTCCTCCGGAAAAAATTGACCTTGCTCTGGAAATACTTGATAAATTTGAAGTAACTTCAACAATTATAGGGAAGTTTACAGATACTATGCGCTGCCAGGTTATATATGACAGCACCCTGGTATCTGAACCGGAGAAAATCAAAAACTATTCCGGAATTTCCGGTGAACTTGTTGTTGATCTGGATTTTGAGACTCTTCGAAAAGGCTGCCCTCTGCCTCAGATTTTTATAGCGCCGGAGTACATAAAGCCGGAAAACGCAAAACCTGTACAAATTAATGATCCTGAAACGCTCAGGTCCGTTATAATAAAAATGCTTTCCCATCCCGATATATGCGATCAGTCTGCAGCAGGGACTCAGTTCGATTCCACAGTACAGGGAACTACAGTCACAGGCCCGTACGGAGGGATTGACGGCCGTATGCCAAACGATATCTATGTATCATCTCCTGTCAGAGGAAAACCTTACGGAGCAGTTGCAGCCATAGGATTTACTCCTGTTTACGGAGAGATTGATCCGGCAGTAGCTGCAAAACTTATGATTATTGAACCTATTACAAAACTTGCAGCTGCAGGGGTTTCATACAAAGATATTGTTCTTTGCGATAATTTTTATACACCTAAGGTAAACGAAAAAATTGCAAGAGCCCTTACATCCATGGTTGATGTATGCTGCAAAGTTTCCGAAGACCTCGGAACTCCGTTTATAAGCGGGAAGGACAGTTCATCCGGTACTTTTATTGATGAAAACGGAAACCGAATGGACATTCCCCCTACTCTTGCAGTTCTTGCTCTCGGAAAAATAAAAGATGTAAATAAAATTGTTACCAAACCGTGGAAAAAACCGGGGAATAAACTTATTCTTGCTGGCGCTTTATCTTCAAATCTCGGAGGATCTCTGTATCTTGATGTGACAGGAAATCAGGGAGGGCCTCTGCCTGATCCGCAGATTTCTTTTCTCATGGGATTTTATGATAAGCTGAGAGAATACATTCTCAGAAACGAAATTTTTTCTGCATCTGCAATAAGTCAGGGCGGAGCTGTAAGAAGAATTTTTGAAATGGCTCTTGGTAGCGGATTCGGTGCGGAAATCTCTCTTGAGCAGATCAACAAAAAACTGGACAGCAGGATTAAAGAAGCTGCTCTTTTTGCCGAGATGACAGGAGCTGTTCTTATTGAAACTGATGCTGAGAAAGCAGAATCAATAGCAGAGGATCTTGGGGGTGCAGTTATTGGCGCAATAATTAACAAACCTGTAATTTCAATTGACACTACAGCAACATCCTTATCCGTTGAACTTGATACACTGATAAAAGAATGGGAAAAGCCTTTCCGGGAGATTATACAATGACAAAACCAAAAGTGCATGTACTCTACGCACCGGGAATAAACTGTCATAATGAAATGATAGACGCATTCAAACTGGCAGGAGCAGAGCCCGTTTTGTGCAATTTAACTTACCATCTTATAGAAAAAAGAGAAAAACTGACTGAATGTGATATTATCGCAATACCCGGAGGGTTCTCATTCGGAGATCATATTGCTGCAGGAAGAATCTTTGCAATTGATCTTCAGACAAGACTCAGAGATCAGCTTCTGGAAATTAAAGATAAAAAAATCCCTGTTATAGGAATATGCAATGGATTTCAGGTTCTTGTAAATACCGGACTTTTGCCGGGAACCCTGGAACTGGAATCTCCCAATGCTCTTCTTGACATGAACAAGTCATCTGTATTTGAGAGCAGGTGGGTAGATGTATTTGTTCAGGAATCAAACTGCATATGGACACAGGGCCTTGCCGGAGAAAAACTGAGAATTCCTGTTGCCCACGGAGAAGGCAGGCTTATTGTGCCCGAAGATTTTGATGACAAACTGACTGTTCTGCGGTACGGGTCAGAACAGGGAACCGAAGAATATCCGGATAATCCTAACGGCTCGGAGCTGGGAAGAGCAGGCATATGCGACCCTTCAGGTTTGATTTTCGGTTTGATGCCCCATCCTGAAAGAGCAATATACCCATGGCTGGGCTCGGATCACGGAATAAAAATTTTTAAAGCAGGCATAAAAGCGGTTTTATAAACTTTTTAATAGTTCTTTATTAACAAGACCTTCCCGGAAATTCAGCACAAATCTGTTTTTTAGAATTTGATGGGGTAAAAATGGATCCGGAAAACAGCAAAATATATATCGGGCCCGCAGGCTGGCATTATAAAGACTGGTACGGACCTTTTTATCCGCAAAATCATCCAAAAGGATTCAAAGAACTTGACTACCTTGCCGAATATTTTAATACAGCAGAAATCAACTCTACTTTTTACAGACCTGCAAACTCTTTTATGGGAGCAGCCTGGGTAAGAAAGGTCTCTCATAATCCGGATTTTTTATTTACAGCAAAACTCTGGAAAAATTTTACACACAAAAAAGATGAGTTTACAAAACAGGAAGTACAAACCTTTTATCAGGGGATTGACCCTCTTATGCAGCACGGAAAACTCGGCGCACTTTTATGCCAGTTTCCCTGGAGCTTTAAAGCCGGCGATGACACTAAACAAAGAATAAAAAAAATTACAGCAAGTTTCAGTCAATTCCCTCTTATTTTTGAATTCAGACATTTATCCTGGGATGATCCGGAAATTAAATCCTTTATTTCAGAACTTGGTGCAGGTATCGCGTCTGTTGATCAGCCGGTAATAGGAAAATCGCTTTCGTTTAAACCCGAGACATTATCATCAATCGGATATGTGCGGCTTCACGGCAGAAATTACAACAACTGGTTCGTTAAAGCCGGATCCGGACAAACCAATCCTTCTGCAAGATATGATTACCTCTATACAGAACTGGAACTCGGGCAGATTAAAGAGGTTGTAAAAAAAGTAAACAAAAAAGCAGGTAAAACCTTTGTTATATTCAACAACCACCCATGGGGACAGGCAATTATAAATTCCCTTCAGTTAAAGGCAGCTCTTGGAGAAAATATTACACTGCCTCCGGGTGTGCAGGGTAATTTTTTAAGCGGTTTTTAACTACCCTCAGCGGGTCATGAATTTTAAATAATAAAACCTGCCTTAACAGTTGCATACAGGAAAAATGTATTTTGGAGAAAATATCCTTTATTCTCCCATTACCTTTATAATCAGTCTCTTTCTTCTCATTCCGTCAAACTCTGCATAGAATATCTGCTGCCACGGGCCGAAATCCAGTTTTCCCTGTGTAACAGGAACAACTACCTGATGATGAACAAGCAGACTTTTCAAATGAGCATCTCCGTTGGTTTCGCCTGTTCTGTGGTGGTTGTAATCAGGATTAAACGGCGCAAGAGTTTCAAGCCAGTTGTCAATATCTTTCCACAGCCCGGGTTCATGATCATTCACAAACACTCCTGCAGTAATGTGCATTGCAGAAACAAGAACCATGCCTTCCTGAATTCCCGATTCATCCACGACTCTCTGCACATCATTTGTAATGTTTATCAGTTCTCTTTTTTTTGAGGTATTAAACCACATATATTCGGTTTTAAATTTCATTATAAATTCCTTCTGTCTGATTAACTTATATTTCCAAGATACTTTTTGGTTACATCTACAATATTTTTATGAGCCACAGCATTACCTGCTGCAATATTGCCGGACATGAAATCCTGCCCTCCTGTTAAATCTGTAACCAGTCCTCCTGCCTCTTTAATCAATACAGCACCGGCAGCCACATCCCACGGTTTAAGCTTAAGCTCATAGAAACCTTCAAATCTTCCGCATGCAGTGTATGCAAGATCAACTGCAGCAGCTCCCATACGTCTGACTCCTGCAGACAGAGTCAGTATTTCCCTGAATGACTTCAAGTAAGGATCAATAAGATGCCTGGATCTCCACGGAAATCCGGTAGCTATCATTGAGTCGGAAAAATGCTTTTGATCTGAAACATGAATTTTTTTACCATTTAAAAATGCGCCTCTGTTTTTTTCAGCATAAAACAGTTCCCCTGCTTCCGGCACATTAATTACTCCCAAAATAATTTCATCATTTTCCATCAAAGCGATTGATACTGCAAAAACAGGAATAGCATGAACATAGTTTGCAGTTCCGTCCAGGGGGTCAATTACCCATTTATAAGAAGATTCAGATTTTTCAAATCCTGACTCCTCAGCCACAATCTGATGATCCGGATACGTGTTTTTAATAATTTCAATTATCTTCTTTTCAGAAGCTTTGTCAACAGCAGTTACATAATCACCAATGCCTTTTTTCTCAATGTTCAACTGGTTGCGATTATGCCCAAGTCCGCTTATAAGTATTTTGCCTGCCTCTTTTGCAGCTTTAATTGCACATTCAATCATTAGTATTAGTGTCCCTTTACTGATAGTTACCTGTAAGTGTAAATCCCGACCACGCAGCAGGATGACTGTTCACCATTTCTCTCACAAGAATCTGCGCTTTACGCAGAGCTTCTGCTCTTGAACACCTGTTCTTTAATGAACGGTAAAACCGCTTTATCAGAACAGCTGTCTCAAGATCTCTTACCTTCCATAAACTGCTTAATACGGATTCTGACCCTGCAAACATAAAACTTCTTGTAAAACCTATTATCTCATCACCGGGAGATATCTTGTTCATGCCTGTCTGGCACCCGCTTAATGTAACAAGATTTGTATGTAATTGTAAACCGAAAATTTCACTGGCCTCAAGTCTGCCGTCATTTTCTCTGTCTTCAGCAAGAAACAAAGCGGATTTTAGGGGTGCTTTGTCATTGTAAACAGCGTGGCATGCAAAGTGCAGAATATCATATCCTGCCGAATTATCTTTTATGTATTTTTCCGTAGCATTTTTCCCTGTAATAATTTTGCATTTTTTAAAAGATCTTGAAATAGCTTTTATTTCCTTTGTTGCAAATACAAGAGGTTTTTGCCCTGCTGCGTCCGGGTTGCCGAATGCAAGCACAGTTGCAGAAGGAGTGATACTGCTTTTGGGTTTTAAACAGAATCGGAGCACGCTTACACTTGGTATATTTGAAATTGAGTGTTTATCAATAAGATACATATCCGGACCGCTTTTTAAAGCTGCAAAAGGCAGATAATGCAGAACCTTGTGCGGAGCAATAATTATATGCCGTACAGATGATATTTCGGCATTAACAGGCCTGATTAAAATTGCGTACAGAGCTCTTGCAAGGTTATCAACAGAAAGGTATGACTGCATATTTTCACGGAACTTAAATACCAATTTCTGCAGATGCTCTGAAGAAATATCTTTGATTTTTACTTTGATTTTTTTATTTGAAACAAACCAGATAATCAGATTGTTTTGATTTATAAAATATTTTATAATTGCAACACTGTCAGGTAAAAGCTCCTGAATTTTTGACAGAGGCACAGGATCAACTGTTATAAGTGATGCGAGTTCAGGATATATATTTTTTACTTTATGCACTCTGACAATATATTCTCTCTGCAGAGAATCCAGCTCTTTTGTAAGTTTTTTCAGAAGTTCTGAGTTCTGCGTTTCGCCTGCTTTTACTATAAGGATACTGTCCCGCACAGTTTCAATTGCTTTCCCTATATTATCTATTTTATCTATAACCTGTTTTTTCTCCGGACTTAAACTGACAGATCTCTCGGCAAGTATATCTATAAAACCGCGGGATTGGGACTGCTCTGCAAAAGAAAATGCCTGGCCAGGTTTTTTCATCTGCAGGAGCAGGAGAACAATATCAGAATAAAGATCTGTTTTTGTACCGAAAAACCCTTGTTTTAATTCTTCTGTTTTAAGATCGTTTCTCAGATTCTCAACAATCCTGACAGCAGATTTAAGCTCTTCTAAGGCATCTTGTTTTTTGCCCATATCCTGAAGAGCAAGCCCCTTTTGCCTCGCAATTCTCCATAAAAATACAGATGAGCCAAGTAAAGATGCTTCTTCTGCGGCAGAATCGAGAATTGAAATGCTTTGCATTGGTTTTTTCTGAACTCTGTAGATTTTCCCGAGACTGAGCATTGCTTTTACCTGGTTTCTTTTATCATTAATTCTGCGAGAAAGATCAAGCCCCTGTTTTAAAAGAGTTACAGCCTTTTTCAGATTCATTGTTTCCATATACAGTAGCCCCAGATCAACTTTGTCGTATGCAAGTCCTCTTTTGTAACCTGCGCTGCTGTCCTGCACAAGAGCTCTGTTAAAAAATTCTGCTGCTTTGGTAAAATCATTTTTTTGTATTGATACAAGGCCCATGTTTTTTAAAACAGTTGATTTATTAAGGCTGTTTTTACTTTTTTCAGCAGTTAAAAGAGCCTTCTGGAGCCAGGACATTGCTCTGTTCAGATTGCCTGTATCCATATCAATAAGGCCTCTTGTACTGTAAGCTGCTGCAAGAAGATTCAGATTCTTTGTTTTTTCCAGTGCTTTAAGCGCCTTGTTCTGATATCCCAGAGCATCCTGATATAATCCCATTTTCCAGAGCAGATTTGCCATGTACTGCCAGCCCTGGATCTCAAGATTTTCAGTTTTTGTTTTTTTACAGATCTTAAGTGCTTTTTGCTGAGCTTCCAGAGCCTGATTGTATCTGCCCAGTTTCTCATATGCAATTCCAAGAAGCTGGTAACCTGAGGCTTTTTTCTTAAGTATGTTGTTGTCCTGAATTCGTATGCTGTTAAGTTCTCTGATGCCGGATTTTAAAGTTAATACAGCTGCAACCGAAGAATCTCCTTCAACAAGGAATTTACCTTTAAACAACAGTGCATTAGCCATATCAATATAGTCTTTTCGGTTCTGAGCCATAAATGCTGCGCTGTCTGCCCATTGAGCGCTTTTTTTAAACTGTCTTGCACGGGAGTAAAGAAAAGCAAGATATAATGCAGACTGTTCCCTCTGCTTTATGTTCTTTGTTTTGTTTAAAATTTCTTTTTGAACAGAAGCAGCTTCATTAAATTTTTTCGCCTTAACAAAGATTGATACAAGCCTTGACATCTCAAGGTTGAATTTTGTGAGTGTTTTTAAGGATGATGCTTCAACAATACTCTTTTGATATTTTACAACGCTGTCCCAGAATCCCCCTTTAATACATACTCCTACAAGCTGTTTTTTAACATAACCCTCTTTTGCAGTATCTCCTGTGGCAACAGCCATATCAAGGGATTCTTCAAGATATGCTTTTGCAGCGCTGTAATCTTTGTTTATGTAAAAATGCCTTGCCTTGGAAATTTTTTTATTAATATTGGATGAAGCAAATTCTGCACGCTCTTTTTCTGAAAAACCTTCAAACCCCATAAAACTTATTCCGGATTTCAAAATTGTTGAATCTGCTCTGATGCATTGGTGGAACGATTCCAGTGCAGAGACTGACAGGAGTTTTGGAAAAAACTCCGTATAAAATTTATTTCCTACTACCTGCCCCGGATCTTTCCCTGCAATAAGTACTGTGGGTACTCCGCTGTAAAGCATTGTGTATGCAATAATATTCTGCTGAACTGCAGGGATCTCTGTTTTTGGAAGAATAACAGCAAGGCTGGATTTTATATTCAAAGATAAAAGATTTCTAAGACCTGTAAGCCCGCCAGAATCCTTATCAGGAGAAAAAAATATGATTGAACCAAAAGGATCAGCAGGCGTAAAAATCATTCTGAGCGACAGAACTGTTATATCACATTTTGTAAGTTTATTCCTTACAGATAAAAAACTCGCTTCTCTGCCTGTTAGTGTGCTTATTCTAAAGCCGGGGATGTCTTTTGCATCGGGAAATTTTTCAGCATCAGAAATAAAGCAGAGCTCTTTTCTGTTTATTTTTGGCTGTCCGGATGCAATAAGATAAAATGACAGACTGGGACAATACTCTATCTTTTTATTTATTCCCAGATACGAACCGTTAAATACAAGCTGTTCAAAGGGTACTTTATCAACAGGTTCTGATTTAACAAACACGAGCGTGCTGACAGTGTCAAGCACCGCTTTTACAGGATCAAGTAATATTCGGGATATGTCTCTATCTGCCGTTGAAATACCTGTAGTATCAGACTGCCACTCCCGGATCAGGCTCGTTATGTTTTCTCTTTTTTGATAAATCACCCCTGTTACAACAGTATCTTTTAATGTTGACACAACAAGAGTAGAGTCGTTCCCCGGAATAAACAGAATTGCAGCCTGATTATATTTCAAATTATTCTGAAAACGGTTAAGAGAAAATTCGTATGCCCCTGCAAAGTATGACAGGACATTGTTCTCTTCCTGTATCTGTTGTTTGTAATTTTCATATTCTTTTTTAATTGCATTAAGTTTTTCCGCAGCTTTTTTCCCCGGCTTTTTAAGCCGCTTTTCATTCCACAACATTCTTCTGATATAATGATAATTGTTCCAGATAATATTGTGACGCTCTTTTTTAAAAACTGGATTAATCAGGCTTACAAGCTGTGATACATCATTTTGGTGATGAGCCTCAAAAAGACCTATGGAATTTTTTATATCTTTATAATAAGCGCTTAATAGTGCGGCATTTTCAAAAAGATTCTTCTGCTCCCTTCTTACCGGAATAAATGAAAAAGGTTCTGTGTTACCGGGTGGTGTTTCAAGACAGTACTTTACAGCTTTTGAAATTAAGCTTTTAATTCTATCTTTACTGTCTCCTTTAACAGAAGATAAAAATCTTGCCTGAGCATATATTATTCTCCACAGAGAGCGTGTATCATTTGACTTTTGTATGTATTTTTCCGCAATTAAAGCATGTTTGTAAGCTGCTGAATACTCCTGTGCCATTGCTAAAACTTCTGCCTTGTTTTTATTAATAACACCGAGAAGGTAATAATCCCTGATTTCATTTGCAAGGCTGTCAGCTCCTGCAAGATACATTACCGCCCTGCTTAGTTTTGACAAATAAGAAACCGATTGAGCTATTAAAAAAGAAGACGACCTGCTGTCTGATTTTATATGAGAGGCTTCAACAGCTTCCATACCGCCCAGAATGTTCAGGATTTCAACCTTGTGGATCATGCTTGCAAATTTGCTTTCCCTTATATTATAATTTAATATATTTCTTATAAAATCCGCCTGATCCTGATTCCATTCGGAAGAGAGTTTTTTTAACGACGTATAACCAATGTTTAAAGAGGTAAGAATACTTCCTTTTAAGTCTTTTGCTTTTCGGCAGTTCTTGTATGCGTCCAGCAGATAATCCCATGCTTTGGACTCTCTACCCTGTTTTAAATAGAGCACTCCGATTCTGTTAAGGCATACTCTTACGGCAAGTTTATCCTTATTATGCTTAAATATTTCCAGCCGTTTAAGCTCATAATTTATTGATTCATGCAAAATGCCCAGTTCTTCACTGCTTCTGCTCAGAAGCCCGTAAAGCAACGCAGCTTCATGATCATATGAAAAACCTTCTGAAAATCCTGACCCGATACCCTGCACTTTCCATACAGGGATTGAAAGGCCGAAAATTTCAAGCTTAATATAGTTGTTTGCTTCCTTATTGTTTTTTCTCTTAACTCTGGCAAGCATTTTTTCCGCTTTTTTGCATTGAGCAACCACTTCTGCCGGGTCTCCGAGAAGATAGTAGTTATATGCAAGATTTCTGTATGCAATTTCCGCATCTTTATATCTTCCCATTACTTCAAATCTGTTTCCGATACGAAGATAATATGGCAGGCCTTCTTCGTATTTTCCTGCCAGATAAAAATAAAAAGCCATCAGGTTTAAAGTTGCCAGTTCCTGATCAGTATCTCCGAGTTTTTCAAACTCATTAAGTGCGGTTTTTAAGAACGGTATTGCCGCAGAATCCTGAAGAAAAACGCCGCAGTGTCCTGCCCTCTGAAAAAACACTGCTTTTTCCGTAACTGAAGAAAAACTTGTATCAAGGTCAAGTCTTTGTTTATAATAATAAAGTGCCTTGCTGTAACCATACTGCCCCAATTTATAGAAATTATTGGCCAGGTTCTGAACCAGCATACGTTCCAGATCCGGATTTTTTTTCTGATCATTTACTTCAATGCCTGTGAGCAGAGATTGTATGGCTTTTTCATAAAAATCTGTTTTTAAGTCTGATGAAGGCACAAAAACATTCTTAAGCATTAATATGGGAGAAAAAACTATTTGTGCTGTTTTTTTAAGAAAACCAGGGTTTTTCTGTTTTTCCCGGGATGTGATATTTTCTGCAAGTTCATAATTGTAACTCAGGGTTAAATAAGGATAGGGCTCAGTATAGTTCAATTTTAAGGATTTTTGGAGCATACGGTTGGACATAAAAAGGGATTTTGTGTTATTTTCACCTTTGTAAGAAAGTGCCAGCCCGTAGCCGTAATAGAGACTTGCATTTTTTGATATCTTCAGTTTTTGTTTATATTCGCTGATAAGTGCGTCCAGAGTTCCATTGAAAAAAGACGCTCTGGTAAGCCCCCTGTGAACCCTGTAATCCTCAGGATGAATTTCAAGGGCCTGGCGTAATCTGGATTCTGCAAGAGCAAAGTCGCCGGAATTAATAAGACGGATTCCGGTTTTCAAAAGAAGGTTAAACCTCTTTTCTCTTGCCTGCATCGAAAATCTTCCGCCCTCAACCATAGCGTAATCCGATTCAATATCTTTCAGCAGGAAAAGAGCCTTAAGTTCGTCTTCCCTGGCAATATAAACTTCTGAAAGCATCAGATCCGCTTTTGCCTGAACCCACGACAGGAGGGGATACAAATTTTTAGTTTCAGTAAGTTCCTGTCTGGCTTCATTAAATTTCAACGAGTCAAACAAGGTCTCACAGATCATCAGATGAGCCTGAGCCTGAAGAGAAGGAGTTTCTTCGGTGTTTTTTATAATCTCCCGCAGCCTTATGATTCTGTCTTTTACTGTTCCGTGAACTGTTCTTAAAAGGCGGTCCCCCGCTCTTTTTCTCCATAATGGCACATTACTGTATTCGGAAAGAACCGTAAGGTACTGTTTATCTGCTGTCTCCTGCTGACCCTGAAATGAAAACAGATCTCCGATTTTTAAAAAAGTCTGAGCCCTGATGTTTCCGTATCGCGGATAAAAATTTAAAACCTGAGAGTATGCTTCCAGAGCTTTGCTATATTGCTCTGCAATTGAGTAAAGATCGCCCAACTGCATAAAAGCTTCCGCTCTTATACGACTGGAATAATCAGTGTTGTCCGCTATGTCAAAACAGCTCTTAATTTTCTGTTGAACCGGAATTTTGGAAAATATAATAAATTTTAAAAGAGCCCTGCCCCTTTCATCTGATCCCTGTTTTGCAGTTTCTGCACCTTTTTTAAATTTTATCAATGCATCTGCAGTGTCGTTTAGAGAGAGATAAATATTCCCCTGCTGGATTAGAGACTTAGACACAATAAGCTTATTTTCAGGAAACCTCTTTATCAGGGACTCAAAAGCCAGGATAATATAAGACTGAGCATCTTTTGAAACACATGAACTCAGCTTCAGAAGAATCTTTTCATACTCTTGTCTGGGATTTTTACCGGGAGAGACAGTTCCGTATTTTGGTATTGACCAGACATCCAGTTTTTTGTTTTTACCGGAGCAAAAGAAAATTTTGTTGTTTATTGACCATGAAGGATGAGTATTTATATTAAGGGCAGGTGTAATCTGTAATTCTTTTTCATAAGCAGGATCATATGAATAAAAGAAAACCGAATCAGCGTTAATATGTTTCGTAAAAAGAGCGCTTTCAAACTCGCCATTTTTCCTTACAAACACAATTGACCTGCTGTCCGGTGCCCACGACCCGGAACTAATCATATCAGTACCGGAGGTAATCTGTTTTACCTTACCGCTTTTAAGCTCACCAAAATCTGCTCTGATAATATAAAGATTTCCACTGGCATTTTTTCTTGTTGATGTAAACAGAATCAGATTATAAGGAGCAGGAGACCACGCAGGTTCAAAACCGCCCTTTGTAGTAAGTTGCAGACTTGTGTCTTTTGAAACATCGTACACAAATATGTTTTCTTTTCCGCTTCTTTCCGACGTAAAAGCAATATATTTTTTATCACTTGAAAAACAGGGAGAAAAATCTTTGCCTTTAAAATGAGTAATCTGCCGCATTTTTGTTACTTTTGCCCTGTCTCCTTTAAATGATATACTTGCAAGCCATATATCACCAAGAGCATCGCTTCTTTTGGACACAAAAACAATCTGCCTGCTGTCAGGAGACCATGAAGGGAGAAAGTCCTCTGCTCTGTGACCTGTTATCTGCCGCGGTGTACCGTGCGGAAGTTTTTTAACCCATATATCAATATTCCCGCTTCTGTCAGATACAAATGCAAGCCACTTTCCGTCAGGTGAGACTGCCGGTTGAAAATCAGATGCAGGATGCGTGGTAATCTGCACAAGCTCAGGCAGATCTTTTATCTGACCCCAAAGAGATGAATAAAAAAGAATAAGTGTAAACAGTATAAATCCTGCAGAAAAATTTATTGCTTTTTTCTTCATTTTCACTTCTTATGCCATGATCCGTCTATATTCTGTATCCATGTGCCGCGGGGAGAATTTTCCTGATACATGCGTGCAAAAACCTGCTCTATATTTTTTTTGGCAGACTCATTTAAGGAACCGTTTATCTCAATAATTCGTACAACTATTGTTTCCCTGTCTTCGTTTTCTTCTGACACTATTTCAGTAACCAGTTTTAATGTTTCATCATCTAAAGATTTTGTATTTTCTCTGATATCAAGAAAACCGTGTATATTTTCTCCGACCCACCCCTTTTTCTTAAATTCCTCTATATCGTCTTTATTGAATTTCTGCCGCTGGATCGCTTCCAGAACTCTTCTTTTTTCAGGAGACACAACTCCCTGCCTCTGACCTGCCCCCCTTGTTGAAGCAATCATCCATGTATCCTGTCTGATTCTGTCATATGTGCCTATTACTTCTTTCTCCAGAGCCGTTTTTTCTCCTGTAACTCTTAATTCCGGCGCTCTTATTGTGCAGGATGCTGTAATACCTGCAATCAGCAATGTAAAAATTATACGGAACGTTTTCATGGCATTAATCCTCTTTATTTTTCTTAACATTTTTCATAAAAAAGGCAATAGGAATACGGCCGTATTCCAGCTTATCCGGGATACGTACAGGAGAAAACCACGGCTGAGAAAGCTTAAGTGAAGGATATATATATCCGTGCTTCAGATCAAAGGAAAAAAGCAGAGGTTTCCATCCTGTTCTGATTAATTTATCTGTTATCTGAATTGATTTGTCAGTACCCGAGGGATCAATACTTCGCAGAATTGCAGAAGCAACATCTTTACCCATATCGGATATGTAAAAGTAACCGTTAATATCAAGTCCCTTTTCAGGATCAAGCCCCCTTCCGGTTATAAGTGTTGTTGCATTTACTTTTGTATTTTCAGTGCCCTGCAGTTTAGAAATGTAATTTGCATCTATTCCGGAAAACTGGCCGGAAAGATTGTATTCAATATCTTTGAGATTCATTTTTTCCGTTTTAAAACCAAACGATCCTGCTATGCTTCCTCCAAGGATCAGGCCTCCAAAAAAGGGGACTCTGATCTCTCCCTTGTTTACAATAACGTCAACATCAAGACTGCTGACGTTCATATTGCTTACAACAATACTGTCTGCTTTTATGCTGCCTATTTCCGGATTGGTATTTTTATATACGGATCTGTGAATAAGATAATCCTGAAATCCGGTATCTTCTTTTTTGGAAGCAGACAAAAGAGAACCCTCTTGTGATAAAGAGAGATCAAAGGGTATGTTCATGTTTATATTATACAATCTAAATATGTTGCCAGCATTAAAAAAAAGTGAGTCTGCAGAGCCGCCGCCGTTTATTAAAACAGTATTTTCTGTTTTACGCACATTAAAATTAATCTGCGCAGATCCTTTTGCGGTAAATCCCGAAAGACTTCTGCGGTGCATTGGCCCGTTAAAAAGAATGTCTCCTGATATAAAACTGCTGTCTTTACATGTAAAACCGTAAATTCCGGCATTTAAAAGATCTCTGTCAAAACTGAGACTCATATTTTCAAAGTCAATCTTACTGCTTTCTGAGATTTGTCCGTTAAATTTTATTTCTGACCCGGTAAACGGAAGAGCGCTCATTCTGCTCACATAAAGAGAGTCAAGAACAATCTTTCCTTTATAAAAAACAGAATCATTGACTGCTGAAATATCAAGAGAGCAGTTCAATCCTTTTGCCGAAAGAGAGTCGGCAGGCAGGTTAATATCTTTAACTGTTATATTGACACTCCCTTTTCCGGTCAGCTTGTCTTTGTTAAAATTGATTTTACCGCTGAATTTTGTTTCACCCTTTACATTGGCAGGCAGCAGAGGAATACCTTTCACGCTCTGCCGGAATCTGTTAACCTCTTCCAAAGAGATTGTTCCGTTACGTATATAAATTTCAGAATTACCCGAACCTGACAGTCTTCCGCTGAAATCAGTTGAGACAATATCATTTATATTAAGACTACTTTTATGAACCGTCCATGAGTCCCGGTTATTCTGTTGTGCACTAACATACAGAAAAGCATGCAAAGGGGGAGATGTAATCAGATTATTTTCACTCAGAAGGTATATTTTCTCAGTGGAAACGGAAACAGAAGCGTCTGTTTTACCGGAGCTGTTAAAATCAGCATGTATTGTTAACGAGGTTTTACCTTGTAATCCAGTTTCCGGAGTAATTTTGTTCAAGCTTAATGAATCTGCGTTTATTGTTAATGATGCGGAATAGTGGTTATTTTGAAGATTGTTGGATAGTTTACCTTTTAATGTAATATTCCC
>Ga0190359_1001215_pt1 | contig 16492 bp, 18 predicted proteins | sample 48721823_MG_FD_161269 | JGI IMG/M metagenome (GOLD analysis project Ga0190359, IMG submission 161269) | Hydrothermal vent microbial mat bacterial communities from Southern Trench, Guaymas Basin, Mexico - 4872-18-2-3_MG | ecosystem: Environmental > Aquatic > Marine > Hydrothermal vents >... | reverse complement strand
ACAACGCAGCTGACTTTCTTAATAGATTGCTTTGGCTTTTAGGCGGAAAGATTAAAAACATTCAAACTGACATACGAAACGCCAATTAACTTTAATAATTCTACTAAAGTGTTACCTATGCACCCGTTAGATACATATTCTTGACACTCTTTTTAAATCTGTTATACTGGCAGTGATAGTGAAGCGGTGGGGTTTAAGTCCGGAATTGAAACGGACTATTTTTGAAGACGTTAAAAGAATTTATGATTCATAAATTAAAAATATGGAACCAAAACAATTTAATCTAGCCATTGATCAATTATGCGAAGAAAAAGGGATAACGCGCCAAGCGGTAATTGAAACGATTGAAGCGGCTTTGGCTTCGGCTTATAAAAAGGATTATGGGAAAAAGGGGCAGAATATTAGAGTTAAGTTTAATGGAGCGACTGCTCAAACTCAAATTTTTTTAGTAAAGACAGTTATGGAGCCGAAAAAAGAAGAAGAGGAAGACAAGACAGAAAAAAAGTTAGAAGATAAAAAGTTAGAAAAGGAAGATAAAGACGCAGAGAAAAAAAATATTGAGAAGAGAAAAGAAACGTTTAATCCGGAAAAGAATATAACGCTTGAGGAAGCGAAGAAGATTAAAAAAGACGCAAAAATTGGCGATGAAATAATGATTTCTCTTGAAACCCCGTCTGGCTATGGCAGAATCGCCGCTCAGACAGCTAAGCAGGTTATTATTCAACGTATCAGAGAAGCAGAGAAAAAGGCTATCTTTGATGAATATAAAGCCAAGGAGGGAGAAGTAATCAGCGGAATAATCCAAAGAATAGAAAGAGGAAATGTTTTTGTAGATATCGGAAAGACAATAGGAATTTTATTTCCTCAAGAACAAATTACTTCAGAAAACTATCGCCTTGGTCAGCGTATTAAAGTGTATATTCTTAAAGTGGAAGAAGGCTTAAAGGATTCAGGGGTGGTCTTATCTCATACTCATCCTCAAATAGTTAGAAAACTTTTTGAATTAGAAGTTCCAGAGATTGCTTCGGGTACAGTAGAGATTAAAAATATTGCCCGTGAGGCTGGTTCACGTTCAAAGGTGGCGGTAACAAGCGCTAAGGAAGGTATTGATCCTATCGGAAGTTGTGTTGGACAGAAAGGATCAAGAATTCAAGCTGTAATCAATGAACTCGGAGAGGAGAAAGTTGACATTATTGAGTGGAGTAAAGATGTTGTTAAGTTTATAAAAAATTCTCTTGCTCCGGCAAAAGTGGCCTCTGTTAATATTGATGAAGCAAGAAAAAAAGCTATTGTTGAAGTGCCAGAAGACCAGCTTTCTTTGGCGATTGGGAAAAACGGTCAGAATGTAAGACTGGCGGCAAAATTGACTGGATGGAAAATTGATGTTGTGATGGAGAAAAAAGAAAAAAGTGAGGATGAAAAGGAAAAAGAAGAAAAAGAAAAGAAAGATAAAGTTCGTGAAGAAAAAAGCAGGGAAGAGAAAATAGAAAAGAAAAAAGATGAAAAAGATAAGATGAAAAAGAAGAAGAAAGAATAAAATTTCAAAATTCAAGTGTTAAAAATCCCTCTGACCCCCCTTTTTCTTTAATAAAGGGGGATTGAACTTTAGTCATTTGGATTTCATTTAAAATAGTTTGGAATAATTTGAGCTTTAGGATAATTATTTTTATATGTTCTATATTTGCGGTCATAAAAATCCAGATACTGATTCAATTGTCTCGGTGATAGTAATGAAAGATTATTTTCAGAAACTTGGCGAAAAGGTTAAAGCAATCCGGATTGGCAAAATAAATAAAGAAACGGAATTTGTTTTACAGCAGGCAAAAATAAAGCCGCCAGCGATGGTTAAAAGTTTAGCGAAAAAGCAAGTATTTTTGGTTGACCATAATGAATTTGAGCAGGCAGGAAATGGAATAGAAAAAGCGGAAATTATTGGGGTTTTGGATCATCATCGGTTGAGCGGAGATATAAAAACAGCTTTTCCAATTTATTTTCACGTGGAACCGGTTGGATGCACTGCTACTTTAATTTTTAAACTTTTTCAAGAAAAGAATTTCGCGCTGAATAAAAACTCTGCGTTTCTTTTGCTCTCGGCGATTCTTTCCGACACTCTGAAATTTAATTCTCCGACAACGACAAAAGAAGATATTAAAATCGCTAAAAAATTAGCTGAAATTTGCAAGACAAATATTAATAAGTTGGCTGAAAAAATGTTTAAGGCAAAATCAGATATTTCTGGAATAAATATTAGAGATTTGATTTTGATGGATTTTAAAAAATATGATGAGAAAAATATAAGTTTTGGAATTGGAGTTTGTGAAACAGTCTTACCTGAGCCGGTTTTAGAAAAAAAGCAGGAAATTTTGAAATTGCTTTCTCAAATAAAAAAACAGAAAAAAATAGATTTGATATTTTTCGCGGTGGTGGATATTATAAAACAACAAAGTTATTTGTTTGTTGTTAGTGAGAAAGAAAGATCAGTTGCGGAAAAAGGGTTTAATAAAAAAGCAAAAGATGATTTAGTTTTTTTACCGAAAATTGTATCCCGCAAGAAACAAATAGCGCCGGGGATTATTAAGGTTTTGTAATGTTTAAATCGTTGGTTCTATAAAATCTTATCAAGAGTTTCTAGCATTCCCGCGAAAGCGGGAATCCACTGCTACGGTTTATCATTTCTATATTAATTAACTTTATTATTACAATCTTACAAGTTAAGTAGATTCCTGCTTCTGCAGGAATGACAAACGCTATGCAAATCCAGATTAAAAAACTTCCCAAATCTCAAGTTGAATTGGATATAGAAGTTCCTCAAGAGGAAGTGGAATCTTATTTAGATAAGGCGGCGGAAAATCTTTCAAAAGAAACAGAAATTCAGGGATTTCGTCCAGGCAAGGTGCCAAGGAAAATTGTTGAAGAGCATTTAGGTGAATTTAAAATTTATGAAGAAGCGGGTCGTTTGTGTGTTATTGAAACATATTCCAAATCGATAGTTTCTAATAAAATTGAAGCAATTGGCAAGCCAGAGGTCCAAATTACAAAAATCGCGCCTAAATCCTCTTTGAAATTTAAAGCCAAAGTGGCTGTTTTGCCTGAAGTAAAATTGGGAAATTGGAAAGAGAAAATTAAAAACGCAGAATTAAAAATTCAAAAAGCAGAAGTTACCGAAGCAGAAATCGCCGAGTCGCTTGAATATTTACAAATTTCCCGGACAAAGCTTGTTACGGTGAACAGGGAAGCGCAAAAAGGTGATAGGGTGGAAATTGATTTTGAGGCAAGAGTTAATGGGGTAAAAATTGAGAAAGGGGAAAGCCGAAATCATCCTTTGATTATTGGCGAAGGTCACTTTGTAGCCGGATTTGAGGAACAGCTTATCGGAATGAAACAGGGACAGGAGAAAGAATTCAATCTTCTTTTTCCAGAGAGTTATCATCAGAAAGAATTAGCCGCAAAGCTTGTTGATTTCAAAGTCAAAATGAATTTAGTTCAAGAAAGGATTGTTCCATCGCTTGATGATGAATTTGCCAGAAGCTTGGGTCAATTTGAAAGTCTTGAGAAATTAAAAAATAATATTAAGGAAGGCATAAAGTTAGAAAAAGAGCAAAAGGAGCAGGAAAAATTTCGCCTTAAATTATTAGAAAAATTGCTTGAGGGAAATAATATAGAAGTTCCGGACATTTTAACAAACGAAGAATTAAAAAAAATGCTTGCCGAATTTAAGGCAAGTACCGAAAGAATGGGTTTGAGTTTTGAAAAATGGTTGCAGCAGGCAAAAAAGACCGAGGAGGAGTTGAAAAGCGGATGGCGGAGTCAGGCCGAGAAGAGAGTAAAAACTGGACTTGTTTTAAGAGAACTTGCCGCGCTTGAACAAATTAAACCGAACGAAAAAGAAGTAGAAGATGAAATTAATAAAGTTTTAAAAAACTTTTCTGATGTCGAAGAAGCAAAAAAGAAGCTTGACTTAAATGAATTGAAAGAATATATTAAAGGAGTGATTACTAATGAGAAAGTATTGAAATATTTGGAAAATATAGCCTTGAACAAAATTTAAGTCTGGTAATTAATAATTGTTAAATTCAAAATTTAAAAAGCACAATTCAAAAGCACAATTCAAAAGTCAAAAGTTTTAGTTTTTAGAGGTAATTTTGAATTTTAATTTGCTTGCCCGCAATGTTTCGCCAGCTTGCAGTAGATACAGCGTTTCTGGCGAATATAGCAAGGCGGGCGGGCAATTTTGACTTTTGATTTTTGACTTTTGATTTTCTATTATGAATTTAATTCCAACCGTTATTGAAAAATCCACTTACGGCGAGCGAGCTTATGATATTTATTCACGGCTTCTAAAGGATCGGATTATTTTTATTGGAGGACCGATTAATGACCTGATGGCAAATACAATTATCGCCCAGCTTTTGTTTTTGGAAAACCAGGATCCGAAAGAGGATATTAAGCTTTATATAAATTCACCTGGCGGAACAGTGGCTGGAAGTCTGGCTATTTATGATACAATGAAATTTGTGGCTAATGATGTTTCGACAATTTGCGTAGGGATGGCGGCAAGCGGAGCGGCGCTTCTCTTAACTTCTGGGACAAAAGGAAAAAGATTTGCTCTTCCTAATGCTGAGGTGCTTATTCATCAGGTTATGGGAGAAGCCGGAGGGCAAGCTTCGGATGTGGCTATTTCAGCGCGGCACATCGTTAAAATTAAGGACAGGTTGAATAGAATTTTAGCCCATCACACCGGCCAGTCAATAAAGAAAATTGAGAAAGATTCTGATAGAGATTTCTATATGTCGGCCGAAGAGGCGAAAAGGTACGGGATTATTGACAAGGTGATAGAACTTAAAAAATAATACTTTTTATTTTAATAAAGGCATAAGACTTTTGCCCGTCATTTCAGCAGGTTTTTTAAGTTTCATTAATTCTAAAATAGTCGGGGCAACATCAGCAAGTATTCCTCTGGGAAGAGTTTTAGGGTATTCTATCTTGTTTTTATCTTCTGGCTTTCTGTTTTGAGGGATAACCAGCCAAAAAGGCACTAAATTGGTTGTATGTTCGGTCAAAATTTCTCCAGTTTTTAAATTAATCATTTCTTCAGCATTTCCATGGTCAGCGGTAATAATAAGCCCCCCTCCTTGATTTAAAGTCGCTTCAATTATTTGTTTAAGGCATCCGTCAATCGCTTCAGCAGCTTGAATGGCTGCTTTTAAATTGCCAGTATGTCCAACCATATCTAAATTAGCAAAATTTACCACAATAAAATCATATTTATTAGTTTTTATTTCAAATAAAAGCCGTCGGGTAATTTCCGGTGCGCTCATTTCCGGCTTTTGATCATAAGTAGCTACTTGCGGCGAAGGAATAAGAATTCTATCTTCTCCTTTAAAAGGTTTTTCCCGTCCTCCGTTAAAAAAGTAAGTAATATGGGCGTATTTTTCTGTTTCAGCAATATGTAGTTGCTGAAGCCCGTTTTCGCTAATTACACGAGCTATCGGCCAGTTAATTTTTTTCGTAGGAAAAGCCACAATAGTTGGAAGATTTTTTTCATATTCTGTCATAGAGACAAAGCATAAATTTTTGACCACTTTTTTTCTTTCAAATCCTTTAAAATCCCGTAAAACAAAAGCTTTGGTTAATTGTCTTGCCCTGTCTTCCCGAAAATTAAAAAAGACAACAGCGTCATTGTCGCTAATCAATCCGGTAGTTTGTTCATTATTAGATTCCGAATCAATATTGACTTTTGGCTTTATTATGGTTGGTTCTATAAATTCATCAGTGATATCTTTTTCGTAGGAATCTTTAATTGCCTTAATTGCATTTTCTTTTTTAATGCCAACACCTATTGTTAGAGAGTCATATGCTTTTTGGGTTCTGTCCCAATTTTTCTTTCTATCCATAGCGTAATATCTTCCGCAAATGGTGGAAATTTTACCGATTTTCAATTCATCCATTTCTTTTTCCAGTGCGGCAATAAATTTAACTCCTTCAGTAGGTGAAGTATCTCTTCCATCAGTAAAAGGATGAATAAATAATTTTTTCACACTTTCTCTTTTGGCTAATTTCAAAAGTGCTTCAAGGTGATCTATGTGGCTGTGAACTCCGCCGTTTGAAAGGAGCCCCATTATATGAAGAGCAGAATTATTTTTTCTGGTGTGCTCTATTGCTTCTAAAAAAGCTTTATTTTTAAAAAAAGTTTTATCTCGGATGGCTAAAGTAATCTTTGGCAGATTTTGATAAATAACTCTTCCAGATCCTAAATTGAGATGTCCTACTTCAGAATTTCCCATTTCGCCCCAGGGAAGTCCGACAGCAATGCCGGATGCTTGCAGGCTAATAGACGGATAAAACTGGTCAAGTTTTTTAATTGTCGGGGTGTTGGATTGGGCGATTGCATTTCCTTGTATTTCAGGATTTATACCCCAGCCGTCAAGAATAATTAAAATTATTGGTTTCATTAAACTTATAATAGCAGAATTTTGAGGGATTGACAAATTTTTTTAAGGTGATATGATAAAATATCATCTGTTCTTTTAAAAATCAATGATTTTCTCTTTGGGAAGAATTTGTCCATCTATCCGACTGGTGGATAGTTTTCTCTCAAAGAGGAGATAAAAAATTTAGGAGAAAAAAAATGAAACCGAAAAGAGTGAAAGAAAAAAGTTGGGGTCTTTGCGAATGTTGTTTAAAGCGAATACCAGAGTATGAAGATAAAGAAAGACGTGAAAGCTGGTTCTATTGTGAAGAATGCGGCCATAAAACCATGGAGTTAACAGGATTAGGATTGGGTTTTATCGCACTCAAGGAAGGAATGAGAGAGACAAAAGAAGTGATCCTATCGCAATTTATAGAGAGAATAACAGAACCTTTAGAAGTGAAAATAGGAGAATTCAGCAAAGAGATCTCTGTATCTGAGCTAAAAGAATTAGTACAATTGATAAGCGATTCTGATTTACAAAAAAAGATAAGTAGAGATTTTTTCTATAAAGTAGGCACTCCTATTTTAAGGACACTAGTAGAAGAAAAGAAAACAGAGTTAAAAAAGTATGTACCGGAGATTGATTTCAAAACAAGTGCAGTTATATTTGCTTATGCATACGATGAGGAAGAACAAGAAGATAGAGGAGAGATTATTGTTCATAAGTCGCAAAAAGGGACCAAAGAAGAATTAGTGGGTCAGATATCACCGATAAATTATATGTGGACAGTTTTTGGAGATGCGCCTATAGAATTTGAGAAGGCAGAAGAAGGGAAATGGTGGAAAGCGATAATCACTTTAAATGAAATACCAGCGATAGTATTGCACAGCACAGACCTAAAAGAGGAAACGAAAATACATATTTTCATAGAGGATAAATGATCGGTATAATCAATGATAACTCCAAAAATTCAAAATAAGGAAGAAACTTATTATTTCTTCCTTTATTTTTTAAAAACATTGAGAACTGTCCATGATGAGATACATAGGTAACACCTTGCTATTAGTGTTATTAGCAACTGACAGGCACATAGCTAATTCTTTGTCTAATTTCAGTTTATTATTTGTTAAATCTTTTAGCAAACTCTTTAATAATTCTAAAGCCTCTATTTTGATTATTTTGGCTTTGTTTGTTTGTTTTTTGCCATTATGGAGGGTTTTATCATTTTCCATAATTTCTTATCATTTATCAGTAAAAACTTTAATAGAAATAATTTTTGATTTTTGTTTAATTTCTGCCATTCTGATATATTTTCCAAAGTGTTACCTATGCACCCGTCAAGTACAAAGGGTTGATAAATTTTTTTAAGGTGATATGATAAAATATCATCTGTTCTTTTAAAAATCAATGATTTTCTCTTTGGGAAGAATTTGTCCATCAACTGATTGTCTATGAATTTTATTTCTGTTATTGCATTGCGAGCCGAGTCCCGTGAGGGACGAGACGCGGCAATCCCGTTCTTTGCCCAAAAATTCGGGATTACTTCATCGCTTCGTTCCTCGCAATGACGGTGGTTTTCAAATAGTCTTGGTTTATGGACAGCTTCTCCCAGAGAGGAAATAAAAATTTTAGGAGGTGTTGTGCTGAAAAGTGACCGAAAAAGAAGAAAAGGAAATAAAAAGAAGCGTGGGAGTATTTCTGATGGATGAGAACGAGAGAGTATTGTTAGTGCGGCGATCTTTTACTCAGTCAAATCCCGGGGTCTATCAACCATCAGCTAACGGAAAATTGGAAAACAACGAAGATTGGTTCGAAGCTCTTAATAGAGAAATCAAAGAAGAATTAGGGCAAGAATTGGCTAAGACTATAGATGTTTTAAGTTTCGTGCTGGTTGATCAAGAATCCTATACTTACGAAGATAAACCTGTAATTGGTCGAAGCTATCTTGGATTTATTACCCAAGAACAAATTAAATTAGTTAAACTTTCGGAAGAATCTGACAAAGTTATCTTTGTCAGCATAAAAGACTTAAATAGAATCAAGACAACGAAGGAAGTCAAAGAAACAGGATTTAATCCTGACGAAGAGATCGTTATGTTCACTGACCAATTTGAAGCACTAAAAAAGATTTTTCAGCGATCCTATCATTCAGAGCTGAAGAGAGTCTAAAAATTTGCATAAAAAATTAAGAGAGGTTTCTTTTTTCTCTCTAAAAACCAATCAAAGTCATCTTCGGATGACTTCTTTTTTTGTTTATGGTTCAACCCCTTGCGTTATTTTTTTTGGTATGTTATACTTTATTTGGAATTTGGGTGAATTATAAAATAAATTTACCCTTTAGGGTTTTATTTCTTTTTAACAGTCTAAAGGATAAATTACGCGAATAATACTAATACTTTATTTTATAAAAAAGAAAAAATGGAAAAAGAAAAAAACGTGCAAGAAAAACAGAAAAATTCAGTTAGTTCTAATAAAATTTCAAGCGGAGTCAAAATTGATATGATGGAGATGCTTAAAGCAGGAGTTCATTTTGGTCATAAAAAATCAAAATGGAATCCCAAAATGGAACCTTATGTTTATGCCATAAGAGACAATATCCATATTATCAATCTTCAAGCTACAATCGAGAAATTGCAAGAGGCTTTAAAATTTATTAAAGATATTGTCCGAAAAGGAGGAGTTATTCTTTTTGTCGGAACGAGACGTCAAGCCAAAATGCCGGTTAAATCAGCGGCGGAAAAATGCGGTATGCCCTATGTAACAGAACGATGGATCGGAGGAGCTTTTACTAATTTTAAAGTTGTTTTAGAGCGCATAAAAAAATTAAAAAAAATGGAAGAAGAAAGAGATTCCGAAGAATTTAAAAATTTTACCAAAAAAGAACAGCTTGAATTTTCACGCAATCTTAAAAGAATTGAAAAAAAATTAGGCGGAATTAGAAATTTAAAAAAACTTCCAGAAGCAGTATTTGTTATAGATATTAATAAAGATATTTTAGCTGTTAAAGAATCCCGAAAACTTGGTATTCCTATTATTGCCTTGGCTGATACCAATACTGATCCAACAATTGTAGATTATCCTATTCCTTCTAATGATGACGCTATTCAGGCTATTAAGATGATGGCCGATGCTGTAGCAGAGGCGGTTATTGAAGGTAAAAGTAATGTTAGAGAAGAAGGAGAGAAAAAAGAATAGAATTTCGAATCCAAATAAAAATTTTAAACCTGTCTTCAGGCAGGCTGTAGATTTTATATTTTAAATTCCAATATGATTACTGCTGATCAAGTTAAAATTTTACGGAGAAAAACCAACCTTTCTATTATGGAATGTAAACGTGCTTTAGAGGCGGCTGATGGAAATATTGAGAAAGCTGTTGAAAATCTTCAAAAGTCCGGCAAAGAGATAGCAGATAAAAAATCTGAAAGAAAAACTAATTGCGGGATTATAGAAGCCTATGTTCATAATAATGGAAAGATAGGAGTGCTTTTGGAATTAGCTTGCGAAACTGATTTTGTTGCGCTAAATGAAGAATTTCGCCAGCTTGCTCATAATTTAGCGATGCATATTGCAGCAATGAATCCCGAGGCAGATAATTTAGGAAGACAGCCTTATATTAAAGATCCCAATAAAACTGTTGAAGATTTGATTACTGAGGCGGCAGCGAAGTTAGGAGAAAAGATCCAAATAAGAAATTTTGTGAGGTACGAAATTTAATATGGTTATCGATGTTAAAATATACCCTTGGGATGGGGTTCATAATTTTGAGGTAAAAAATATTGATCTTAAAGTGGGAGACAAGGTTATTGTGAATACCGAATTCGGGCTGGAGGCTGGAGAGGTAGTTAGGCTTTCTAAAATTACTCCTGATAATTCCGGTAAAATTGAAAAGAGATTAATCTTAGGCAAAGCTACTCCGCAGGATTTAAAAGCTATTGAACGTTACAAGGCGAAGCGAGATGAGGCTCTTAAATTTTCAAGAAACGAAATTAAGAAGTTAAACCTTCCAATGAAATTAGTTGATGTTCAGTTTAGTTTTGACGGTTCTAGGGTTACCTTTGCTTTTATTTCGGAACATCGGATAGACTTCAGGGAAATAGTTAAAAATCTTTCAAAACATTTCCAAAAATCAGTCAGGCTCCAGCAGATCGGTTCTCGAGATGAAGCTAAGAAAGTTAAAGGATGCGGTTCTTGCGGAAGGGAACTTTGTTGTGTTAAATTTTTAAGAGATTTAGGTAATGTTTCTCTTGAAACAGCAAGACTTCAGCAATTAGATCAAAGAGGAGGTTCTCGTCTTTCCGGGGTATGCGGGAGGCTTCGATGTTGTCTCGCCTTTGAGGCAGAACTTTACCAGGAGATGATTAAAAAAATGCCCGCTTTAGGCGAAACCGTTTTTACAAAAAAGGGAAAAGGAAAAGTAATTAATCTTTTTATTTTAACTCAGGAAGTGGAAGTGCAGTTAGCCGATGAAACAAAAATAAGAGTGCCGGTTAAAGAACTCAAAAAAATATAGCATTATAGTGAGTTTATCAAACCGCGGCATTATCAATTCTCAACGGCATTAGGCTGATATTTTATATATTTTATGTTTGAAATAATTCTTCAATTTGTAATAATTTTAAGTATTGCTGGAATTTTGATAATTGTAGGACGAAAAATTCCGGAAGTTACTGCCCTGTCTGTTGAAGAAAAAGAAAGTAAAACATTAAAAAATAAAGACAAAATTTATCAAAAAACTACAGAGAATACAGGACGAATTCATAAATTTTTTAAAAAAATAAAGGATAAAATAAAGTCTGTAGGGTTAGAAAAATTTGTGGAACGCGGAACGATAGAGTTAGAAAAGATACTTAGAAAAATTAGAATTCAATTTCTAAAATTAGACCAAAAACTTTTCTTTTTGATTAAGAAGTTGAGAGAAAAATCTGACAAAGTTTTAAAGTCTCAAAGCCGCCAAGAATGGTTGGATGCTTTTAAATCAAGCAAAAAAACTGTTCAGTTTATCAATAAAACAAAGAAATCAATTAGTGCTAAACGGAAGAATGTTAAGTCAGCGGTTAAAAAAACGATAGTCAGCAGAACATTGCGAATTGTTGATAAAGAAAAAAAATATATAAAAGCGATTGCCAAGAATCCAAAGGATATTGAATCTTATCGGCATTTAGGTTTAATTTATCTGGAACAAAAAAATTATACTGATGCCAAAGCTTCTTTTGAGCAAATATTAAAAATTGATCCCGAAGACAAAGAAGCAAAAAAAGAATTAAAAAAGATAGAAAAATTAATGTCAATGTAGCTCAGTGAAAGACCTTTCCCATAGAGCCAAAGCCCATGTAGCTCAGTTGGCAGAGCAACGGTTTTGTAAACCGTAGGTCGTTGGTTCGAATCCGACCATGGGCTCTGATTTCGGCAGGCCGGGCATTTTTTTATGAACAGCAGGGTCGGTTCATAGAAAATTAAAAAATTAAATATGAAAATTCAAGATGGCAGTGTAGAATCTAAAAATATTTTTTTAGATTAAATAATTTCGAATTTTGATTTGTCATTTTGTATTTTGATTTTTTAATTTTAAATTTGATAGGGCAGGTACCAAAGTGGTCAAACGGAGCGGTCTGTAAAACCGTTGCCTTCGGGCTTCGGGGGTTCGAATCCCTCCCTGCCCACCATAAAAATCAAAATTCAAAATGCAAAATTCAAAATTAGAAAATAATGAAAAGAAAGGAGATAATTTTTGCATTTTGATTTTTGACTTTTGGTTTTTGGCTTTGACCGAAGGGAATGCCCACTTAGCTTAGTTGGTAGAGCGTCTTCCCGCTTACATGCCGACGTAGCTCAGTTGGTAGAGCACCTCCATGGTAAGGAGTAGGTCGTCGGTTCAAATCCGACCGTCGGCTCTATATTTCGGCGGGCAGGCATAGTAAGCCCGCCCGCCTGACTGCCATCAGGCATGTCGGACAGGGAGAAGGTCCGCAGTTCAAATCTGCGAGTGGGCTCAGAAAATAAATTTGAAAACAAAAATTTATGATTAAAAAAATCCGCTCAATAATTTTAGTTAGTATTCTGGTGGGTTTAATTTTGGGAATTGGTCTTTATTATATTTGGCAGATAGACCAGAAAAAACAAATTCCGAGAGTATCAACTACTGTTCCTGAAGCGATTCAAAAGCCATCTCAAGATGAATCTATCTATTTAACCCGTCAGGAAGCAATGAAAGATATAGCTGAAAAAATCAATAAAATTTCGCCGATTGAACCGACTTTAGGAGGTAATTGGCATGTGCTCCGATTCTGGTTTGTAAGAGAAAGTAATCACGATGTTTATGTGGAATATGAAGATGGGCATATTATTCGTCAACTTTTAATCTTAGTGGAAGGAACTAAAGAAGCGCCGGAATATAAAGTGATTGCTTATTTTGAGCCGGGTCAAAATAATTGGGTTTTAAAAAACGGAAAAGATACACAATTCGGCAAGTTATTGGATTTGTACGAGTATGATAAAAATACTGATGAGTGGATAAAGAAAAATTAAATACAAAAATGTCATTCTGAGGAGCTCTAACCCTGAAGAATTCCGATAATTTATGGGATCTTTCAGTCGTCCCATAAGGGATTCCTTCAGGATGACGCCTCGTGTCATTTTTAACTTAATTTATGCCGCAAAAAAATCTTATTAAATTACAATGCACAAAGTGTAAAAGAATAAACTATTATTCCCGCCGAAACAAAAAAGAAGGCAGGGAAAAATTAGAATTGAAGAAATTCTGCAAGTGGTGCCAAGCTCATACCCTTCATAGAGAAATGAAAAAATAACTAATTTTGAGCTTCTTAATTTTGGGGGGCGTGGTTAAGTGGTATAACTCTGGTCTCCAAAACCAGCGTCGGGGGTTCGATTCCCTCCGCCCCTGCTTGTAAAATGACCGGTTATTTACGCGGTTGTTTTTTGTACCTAAATTACGGGATAATCTTATCTTTCGCTTAATGCGATTGGATAATTTATTTATTTTTTTTAGATAGCCGTCAACTGTTTGTCTAGTAGGATAAAATATGTTAATATAATTTTAAGATTATAGAATATAACATTTTAAAATATCATTAGTAGAAGTTCAGAATATGAAGTATTTCTTTTCACTCTCCGGATTAAGTCTCTTTCTGTAAGTCTGAATTATTATCTAATCCTGATAATCCGGAGGGAATTAACAAAAATGTTTGGTGGTTGCCGGGAAGCGTAGAAGATTTTATCAAAAAGACAAAGAGATTGCATATTAAGAAAGTTAAAGAATATTAATTAACTATAATATAATTTTATGTCACACACTTGCAAAAATCTTTTGATTCGTTGTATGGATTTTCGTCTTAATGGCGAGGTTGAGAAATGGGTAAAACGGTCAAATCTTTTTGAAGGCGGGTTTGATGTTATTTCTCTTGCAGGCGCAAGCAAGGATCTTACCGCGTCGGCGGTTCCGATTGACGGGAGCGAAGAGATAAAAAATAATTTTTTGAAGCATATTGGCGTTTCCGTTAATTTGCATCAGGCAGAAAAAATTATTATATTTCATCATAGCGATTGCGGCGCTTACGCACAAGATTATCAGTTTGATTCGCCTCAAGAAGAAAAAGAAAAACAGCTTGAAGATATGAAAAAGGCAAAAGCCGCTATTTTGGAGAGATATTCAGAAGTGAAAGTGGTCCTTGTTTGGGGAGAGTTGAAGAATGATAAAGGAGATGAAATTGAGTTTGAAATAATATAATTGATTATACCCGTACAAAATTCAGCTTTCTTATTGTTATTTCGACTGGAGCGAAACGGAAGGAGAAATTTCTTGACTTGTGCTTAACGCGAAAACATAAGTTGAAGAAATTTTTCATCCGGTGCATATTTATTAGAAATATTTTTCCTAAGTAAAATCTTAGTTAAGATATGATTTATAATTAAAAGAACTAAAAATATGTGCGGGGTTCAAAATGACAAAAAGTATTTTGTAATTCAAGGTTAGAATATCTATGGACCTAGAGCTTTTGCGAAAATTAAAAAATTGGAGAAGCGCCACGGCGCGGGAGGAGGGTGTGGATCTTTTTCGCGTTCTGCCCAACAAGACTATTGAAGCCATTGCGGCGCTTAAACCAAAAACAAAAGAAGCTATAATGGCTATTAAAGGAATTAGAGAGAAGAAATTTGAAAAGTATGGAGCGAGCATATTATTGTTGGTAAATGAAAATTTAGAGGGAGTAACGAATCAAAAAACAGAAGAAAAAAATAAAGAAAACAAAAAGCCGTATACTGTAAGTGATTACTTAAATTTTCTCAATGCCAAACTTAGGGAGGATAAAGCGCGTGTGCAGGGCGAGGTTAGTAGTTTGGATATTAGGGACAATTATCTGTTTTTTTCACTTAAAGATATGAAAGATGAGAGTATTCTCAATTGCTTTATGTGGAAGAGCAATTATGAATTGTGCGGTATTTCTCTTGAGGAAGGTATGGAAATTATTGTTGACGGATTTTCGGAGGTGTATAAACCGAAAGGATGGATGAATTTTAAAGCTTTGACCATAGAACTTGTTGGCGAAGGCGCCCTTAAAAAGGCGTATGATGAATTAAAAAAGAAATTAGAAAAAGAAGGGTTGTTTGCCATTGAAAGAAAAAAGCCTATTCCGGAATTCCCTCAAAAAATCGGTCTTGTTACTTCGGAGACAGGCGCAGTCATCAATGATTTTTTAAATAATCTTGGCAAATACGGATATCATATTAAATTTGCGGATTCGCGAGTTGAAGGCCAGGTCGCAGTTCGGGATTTACTTTCGGCCGTTGGTTATTTTAATGACAAGGATATTGATGTCTTGGCGATTATCAGAGGCGGAGGAAGTCTTGAGAGCTTAATGGCATTTAATAATGAAGTATTGGTGCGAAAAATTTCAGATTTTAAGGTTCCGGTGATTTGTGGGATTGGACACGATAAAGATGTGCCGCTTGTTTCATTAGCCGCCGATAAGGCAGTTTCGACGCCTACGGCGGTAGCGGTTATTCTCAATAAATCATGGGACAAGGCTTTGGGCGACATCACAATTTTTGAAAAAGATATAATATATAGATATCAGAGATTATTGGAGCAAACAAGATATTATTTTGAAAAATTATCGGACAGATTGAGAAGACAATTTGGCGCTATTTTTCAAAAGTTTGAGGAGTTGAAACACAGCCTTAAAGATGCCTTAATGAATATAGATTATGCGATTAAAGATATTAAAAAAACACTGGCTGTTTTTTTAAATTCACTTTTAGATAATTTGAAAAGAGTCTTTAAACAAAATAATAATGTTTTGGATGATATAGAAAAGCGGTTGAAAATTTTTGATCCAGTTCGCCAGCTTAAGCTTGGTTATAGCATTACTTCAGTTGCTGGAAGGATAGTAAAAAATGTTAGACAGGTGAGTGAAGGGAATGAGCTTGATATCCAAGTTTCTGACGGCAAAATAAAATCTAAGGTAAAGAATATTATTAATTAATAAATTTTAAATTTATGGCTAAAAGCAAACTTAAAGATTCGCTAAAAAAGCTTAAAGGAATTGTTGAGTGGTTTGATAAGCAAGAAGAAGTAGATGTGGAAGCGGGGCTTGAAAAAGTTAGAGAAGGGGCGGTTCTTATCAAAGAAAGCAGAAGGAGGTTGAGAGAGCTTGAAAATGAGTTTGAAAAGGTAAAAGAAAGTCTCGGAGAAGAAATTGAATACGATGCAACAGATGAAGATAAGCCAAGTTATAAGGATGTGTTTTCGCATAAGTCCTAAATAAAATAAAATGGGGCTGTATTTAAAATTTATAAAATACCTATCAGTTTGGATATTTTATAAAAATTTACTGTTAAGCTTATTTCCGATAATGGCTTAAATAGGAAGTTAGAGATTAAAGTATAAAAAACTTGTTTCTTGGAAAATTTTTTATTATCAAGAGGAGGATTTTAAGGCAGGATTAAACTGATGAAAAATTCAAAAGAAGAACAATTTAATAGCCCGACAAAGGGAAAGATGAGTCTTGACAGGGTAATCAAAGAGTTATCTGCTTATATTGAAGAAGATCCGGACAGGAAATACA
>Ga0190359_1001214_pt1 | contig 16494 bp, 14 predicted proteins | sample 48721823_MG_FD_161269 | JGI IMG/M metagenome (GOLD analysis project Ga0190359, IMG submission 161269) | Hydrothermal vent microbial mat bacterial communities from Southern Trench, Guaymas Basin, Mexico - 4872-18-2-3_MG | ecosystem: Environmental > Aquatic > Marine > Hydrothermal vents >... | reverse complement strand
CTTTTGAGAGTTCGCCGATACGAAAATCATGATCGGGGAATATGGTGGAGAGAATCGTGGTCTTGCCGGTTCCAGAGGGACCGGCAAAGATTGACAGAGTATCGCGGCAGGCGGCAATCAGAATATCTATATTGTCACCGGTCAGGGCAGATGTTTGCAGACAGGTATATCCCAGTCGGGAATAATACTGTATCAGCGTTTCGACCGCGGCGCGATCGGTGTCGGCAAGGATGTCGCTTTTATTGAAAACTATACAAACAGGATAACCGGGAACCTGCATGGAAAAGAGAAAACGGTCCATAAATTCTATATCGAGCGGCGGCTCATGCAGTGTCTGAATAAGAATAACCCGATCAATGTTGGCAACCGGAGGCTTGTGCAGAATATTTTTCCTGGGATGTAATTCGCGCACAATTCCTTCAGGTATATCGAAGTTAAAAATCTCTACCGTGACAAAATCACCGACGTAGAGACGTTTCTGTTTTTTCTTGAGAACACCTTTCAGGAAAGATCGGACAAGTCCCTTCTCTGTATCAACCAGGTAATAATTCTTCTGTTCTTCTACGATTCGTCCGTGTACCAGCATTGAGAAAGTTTAAATGAATTATTCCCAGGATTATTTTGCTTTCATAGCCCGATAAATGCCGTTTTTAGTAAAAGAAAAGGCCGTGACACCGTCAACATCCTTCAAGTGCTTCAGCTCCTTAAACTTATTGTCATAGCGCCAGATCATAATCTGCATGCGTCTTACCGAAAATTGATTGCCTTCACATTTCAGAATCAGCGGACAGGCGGCGCGGTTTTTAAGTTTCACCTTTGACCCGTTCATGTACACATAGTCAATATCCTCGAGCACCAGCTCCTTCAGCGTGTCGCCGTCCTGAATAACGAACTGGGCCCCGGCGCCCACCTTTCCTCTGCTGCCGTACCCGGAACCTTCAATATATCCGCTGGACAGCAGGGCAAAGTTAATGGCCGCGTCTATGGCTACCGTATCTTCTCCGGGGAAATAGCGCCGCAACGTACAATCGAATTTACCCAGGGGAAGAGACCAGTACTTTGCACTGCCGATTTTCCCGTTCGCTACATACCAGATGGTTTTTTCAAGCAGAGAACGTTGTGAATACTGGCCCCACTGACCAAAGGTACTGCAAATGAATATAACGATAGAAATAACCGTCATGAAACGTAAACGATTACGGTGCATAGTAATCCCCCTATGAAATTGTTTTGGACATGATACCTGGTAATGACTCTTCTGTAATATAAATAAAATCACACACTGCATTAAAATAGTGTCGCAAGATAGTACCCTGTTTTCCCCAAAGTTACATAAGTGGCATTTTCAATTTATACCCATCTGAAACTGGCGTACTATATAAATATATTGTATAATGGGAATGGAAAATAAAAAATTTTCAAAAAAGAACCTGTCACGGACATGCAGTATGGTTCCCGTTAACCACACTGGAAAATTCCTTCTATGTTACTTTCTATAGTTATTCCAACGCATAATCGCAGCCGGTCACTGACAAAAAGCCTTGCTGCACTGAACGAGCATATTGATAATATCTCCGAAATAGATATCTGTGTAGTTGACGATTGCTCGGATTCGGATCAGCAGGAGCGCAATGCCGCTCTTTGTCGGGACTATGATGTTAAATATCAGTTCTGCTCAAAGCACCGTGGCCCGTCCCATGCCCGGAATACCGGTTTGTTCGCTACCAGCGGCGAATGGGTCGCTTTCCTCGATGATGATGTAGTTATTGCTCCGGACTGGTACCATTCACTGCAGGAGAGCCTGGTAAATGCCTCGCTTCTGGAAATAGGTTTTGAAGGGGTGACCAGAACCATGGGCAGTGGTGTTTGGGACAGTGAGGTGGAAAACAGGACCGGCGGTCTCTTCCTGACATCGAATATTACCTACCGGCGCGAAACACTGATGCGGTGCGGTAACTTTGATGAAGCGTTCAGCGGGCCCGTTGCGGAGGATCAAGAGCTTGCCGTTCGTATACAGAAATTTGGTAAAATATCGTTTAACAGTAAATGTATAGTATACCATCAACCCAGGGATATTGCACTGCCGGCCTATATAGGTAACTCCTTCTCGCGTATGAAAACGCTTCTTGATGCAGAGTATTATTTTTTTATGAAACACCGGGACCGGTATCACACCGTTCGCCACGCCGCGACCTTCTGGGGAACGCTTAGTGCGATCCTGATAAAACACTGGTTTACCACCTGCAGACGGCGAACGGTACAAAGCCTGCTTCGTCATCCCCTGCAGACAACCGTATTATTGCTTTCAACACTCCTTGAGCAATTGACCGCATGGTGTATGGCTCCCGTGTATCTTTCCCGGTATGCCTTCGATTCCCCGTCCGGTCGACACGCAGGAGTCAACTGGAAAAAGACCGGTCTCCTGTGGCAGGCAAAAAAGAGCCTGCCTGCCGGATTGTTCTTTTTTAAACGATCTCTTCTGCGGTCACTGCTGTTTCCGATAAGGCGAAAACCCGTGTACAATGCTGTGCCGCTGGTACGGAGGATTGTTCCCTTTTGCGCCGGACAATCCGTTCGTCTGTTTCTCCGCGTTGATGACGTGTTTCTTGACAATAAGAAATTAATCGAACGGTTCTGCAACGCAGTGAGAAAGACACAGGTTCCCTTCCTCGCCGCAATCACCGGCAGGGATCTATGCAGCGGCGAATACGCTGAGCAGCGTGATATGATAACCGATGCAGGTGGTAGGGTTGCATTGCACGGGTATACCCACGTAGGCACATACGGTCCCTATGCCGGTGAAATGCTGCAGTACTCTTTCCCGGACCTTGACAAAATGATCGCTCGTTGTACCATGGGTATATCCCGCAAATACCGCCCCGTAGCCTTTATTCCGCCCTTTAATGCCATTGCCTGGGATCAGATCCTCCATCTCAGTAAAACCTTTCCTGTTATCTGTGGCGGTCCTGAAACGCTGCGTTTTACCAATAACTGCTATGGACCGGTGGTGCTGGACAACGATGCCGTATACTTCCCGTCGTGTCACCCTTTTTACGGACGGGCCGCCGCTTTTATTCGACCCGCTGTTGTAGCTCAGGTTGAACGGTTGCGTTGTCCCATCTGTCTAACTGTTCATCTCCAGGTTGAAGCTGAAGATGAATTTGCTTCACTTACCAGGTGCATATCCCTGTACCGGGAAGTCATACGGGATTGGCGTACTCTTTTTACTGCGACGGTCCCAGCTCAATTACGGATAAAGGGAAACGAGTTATGAATGTATGGTTAGCAGCGGATATTCCTCAGGATTCCTGTGGCGGGGTCGGCAAGTCAATGAAAGAGCTTGCCGCAGGACTACGCCGTAAAGGACACCGTATCACCATACTCACCAGGGGCGAGCTGCCTGCCCGTAACTATTGTGTCTTTGCCTTGAAACTATGCATGCGGTATATCCTCTCTCTTTTCGATCCTCCGGACTGGATATGTGCACGCTCCACCGATGCAGTATTCTGTGCGATTGTTATAAAACTCTTTCGATTAAAGACGGGTGTCATACTGCATAATCATGGCTGGGAGGAGTTCGTGTATGCCGTTGAGAGGAAACTGCCGAGAAAAGTCGTAACCAATCCTACCACCTGGAAATCGCATGTTTTTCGTTTCCCCCTTCTGAGGTTGACACTCAAGCTGTCGGATTTCTGTATAAGCGTGAGCGAACATGAGATGCAGAGCCTCGGTAAAAGATATCCGTCGATGAAATATAAACTCGCATATATACCCAACGGCGTAACCTCCGTTCCCGATGAGGTCGTGTTCACGACAGAAACCCGTCCACTTCATTTTCTTTGTATCGGTAATGTGACCTGGAAAAAGGGAATTGCTCATTCTCTGAAGGTGTTTTCTCTTGTGCGCAATTCTGTTCCCGAAGCTGAACTGACCTGTATCGGCACCGGTGTAGACGATACCGAACTCTGTTATTGCACCGGCTCCACCCTTGAAGGGGTGACAAATCTGCCGTCAGTGCCTTTTGACAGGATGCATGAGTGGTATACTGCATGTCCATACATGCTGGCGTCGTCACGATATGAGGGCCGTTCGCTTGCAATACTTGAGGCGCTCTCCCACGGCATTATTGTATTCGTCTCGGCAATACCGTCAAACAGGGAAATTGTTACCGACGGTGAGAACGGGTTTCTGATAACCGGAGCAGACGCCAGCTACGATGCCGTGAAAATCATCCAAAAGATTTCCCGGGGATCCCTTGCAACAGTTCGGAAAAAGGCGGTTAAAACGGCCAGGCAAAATAGCTGGGACCATCAGATTGAACGATTGGAGAATCTCCTGTGCAGGAAACGGTAGCGCCGATCGTATCAGTTATTGTATCGTCACACCGGGAAGGGTATATCCACGGCCTCGTATCCGCTTTCACCGAAAAGGTTATACAAAAGGTTCCCACTGAAATAATAATAGTGGCGGATTATCCGATAGATCATCTGAAAAAGAAGTATCCCCACATTCAATGGCTCTATGTACCGGATAAAAATATCTCAAAAAAAAGGAATGTCGGAATAAACAATGCGACCGGCGTATACTGTGCGTTCATCGATGATGACTGTCGTCCGGGAGATGAATGGATTCCCCGCGCCGTATCCTTTTTGGAAAGCAATCCTGACATGGCCGGTGTTGAAGGGTTGACGGTAATTGTAACGGATGATGTAAAAGCCGGCGCCTATAAGGAGTTCAAGCGGTTGGAGGAACCTGGATACAGAACGAATAATATTTTTTATCGGCGCAGGCTTCTTCTCTCCGTGAATATGTTTGATGAGCGATTCACGGTCCAGCGGGAGGATGTTGATCTGGCATACTCTTTTATTGAAGCGGGGTATGCTATCGGATACAGCAAAGAAATAACGGTTTCCCATCAGTTGCGGAAAAATGAAAAATGGGACCTGCTAAAGAACTGTGTCAATCGTCGTTTTGATCCTCTGCTGTTTCGTAAACATAAACAGTTATATCGTAAACATATTCGCATGCCCTATCCGCCCGGGATACTTTCGTTGTTCGTTGCGCATGCGTTGTGTATCGGCGGTATAATATCACAAAGCAAATTACTGTTGCTGTTTCTGATCACAGATTTTGTATTGCTCGTTATCTTAACAGTCCGTCGCAGCGGTTTGCCGTGGCAGGCGCACGGTCTTCAATGGTTCCGTGATTGTGCCGCCTTTATTGTTTCTCCCTTTGTCCTTTTCGGGGCGCTGGTATACGGCAGTACACGGTTTCGCTCCCTATTTCTCATATAACCGGTCAAAAGGAGGTTTGCGTATCAACATTGCATTCTTTAATAAAGAGCTGCCGTCTGATAAGCCTAACGGCGTATCCTGTCAGGTCCATCGTCTCGCTAATGCACTCGTTGATCTGGGACATAGTTGTACCTGTTTTTCTTTCAGCCCTAAGCCGGAAGACGCTCGGTATGATCATACCATGCTCTTTCATACCGGGGCGAGTAAAATAGCGAGAAAACTGGAGCCGGCATTCTGTTTTAAACAGGTGAACACCGGCAATTTTGATATCATTCATTTTCATGGTGATGATTATCTGGTACGGGGATCCTCCCGCAGGGTGCGCACATTTTACGGTTCTGCTCTCTCAGAGGCATGCCATACACCAAAAGCTGCAAGGAAATTATATCAGGGGCTGTTCTACCTGTTTGAGTGGATCTCATGTGTGCGCCGGGGGGTAACAGTTGGTATCTCCAAAGCTACCACCCGTGCACTGCCCCTGATACAACAGGTCATTCCCTGCGGTGTTCCGCTCAATACTTTTACCGTTGCTTCGAGAAAGACCGATAATCCGTCAATCCTGTTTCTCGGTGACCTGCGCAGCAGAAAACGGGGTGACTATTTAATTCCTCTGTTCACCAATGATATAATTAAAAGATACCCTGACTGTACCCTGACCGTTGTCGGGCCGGAACCCTGTGCCGGCAGAAATATTATCTATGCCGGTAAGCTTTCCGAAGTATCGCTGATTGAAAAGTATCAGGAGTCATGGGTGTACTGTATGCCAAGCTCCTATGAAGGTTTCGGGGTGCCTGCTATTGAGGCCATGGCATGTGGTACCGCCGTGGTCGCTGTTGACAATCCCGGCGTGCGGGAGATAATCCGAAGTGATTATAACGGGTTACGCGTTGACGCATCTCTGTTGACGGAAGGGCTCTGTCGGGTGCTTGGCGATGACAACCTGAGAAAGACCCTGGAAAAAAACGGAAGGACAGTCGTTGAGAAAATGTTTGATATCCGTCTCATTGCAGAAAAGTATGAGCAGTTGTACCGTTCCATTCTTGCATACGTGAGATAATAACGGTATCTTTATCGGCAGGTACTATGAAAGAACACCTGAAAAATCTTGCTATTCTCCTTTTTGCGGCATTAACAGGCCATTTTATTGCCTATAAACTGGTTCATATTCCCCGCCGCCTGGAGCTGGTGATTATTATTGCAGCGCTCATGTTTTATCCTGTCCTGCGAAGGCCGATTATCGGGCTGTATGCTGTCTTTATTGTTTCACCCTTTATTCCCTTTATTCGCCGACTCTATTATCTATCCTATGAACGCCCAGCGCTGGACCCGATTATCATCCTGAGCGATCTGTTCCTCGCCTTTATTCTTCTGGGCCTTTTCTTTGAGTTCAGGGAGCGTAAAAGTCAGGAACAGTCATCACCTGGAATTGTAATGGTAATATTTATCTATTTTGTCTATCTGGCTATCCGTACCTCCTTCTTTAATTTTCTACCCTTTTCGGAAGCGCTGGCTAAATTCAAATACTACGGGCCGCCGGTGCTCTTTTTCTTTGTCGGTACCATTTATGCCGATCAACCATTCCACTTAAAACGGTTCTGGTACATTACAATCGGTATCGGAATTGTGGCATCCATATATGGTTTCAATCAACTGTACAACGGGTATTCAAAGGCCGAGATGCTGTGGTTTTCGTCAATTGAATTTTCAACGCTTTTTATTAAAGGGGTCCCCCGACCCTTTTCCATATTTCAGGCACCGGTTGCACTGGCCGATTATGTGCAGCTTGCTATTATCGGTGTTCTCATGTGCGTCGCGTGGGCTGAAGAGAAAAAACCGATATTTCTCATGTTCGCTGTCCCGGTCCTCCTCTATGCCGCATTAATTACGTCGGTCCGATCAAGCTGGGTCGGTATTATTGCAACCTTTTTTATCTGGCCGTTGTTTTTCCGCGTTAAGGGCAATGGACGCCGATTGGCGGCATTGTCACTTGTCCTTAGTGCTTATGTCGTGTATCAACTTATTGCAGAGATATTTCAAACTGGATTCAGTACCGCATCTGGAGTAAAAATATTTTCACGATTATTTTCAAATCAGCAGTACTTTAAACTCTTGGTGGCGGACAGAGCAACCGCACTGTATGAGCCTTTCAGGGAACATTCCTTTGTCTCCCGGTTAATGCTCTGGCGACAATTACTGGTGTTTTCAACAGAGCCGGTTCTAGCCTTTCTGGGAAGAGGGCTCGGTACCCTGAAAGCGGATTCTCTCTATTTTACCTACCTTGCGGAATTCGGATATCCCGGTATGATTTTTATCACTGCCATCATTATTTTCTTTGTCTTCAGGGGATTATACATTATTGATAACTCGACCGATAAAACGTTTGTCGCTCTTGCAAAAGGGATAACGATACTTAACATCGTCTTTGGTATTGTCAGTGTCACCGGAACACATATCCACTACTTCCCGGGGGATGTATATTTCTGGTTCTGGAACGGCGTTTTGATACATGTTGCTCAAACCTGTAAAAGAGGAGTTGAGTGTAAGACCGTTGACAAATCGCATGAGACGGGTGAGGAGTCGGCATGAAGTTGCTTGTAACCCTGGACTTTCCACCTGCTGTAGGCGGTATTCAGAAATATCTTTACGGAATCGTACGCTTCATGTATACCGCACGGGATCAGGTTATGGTGGCAGGGGTAACACCGCCCTGTCGGCGCTATCCTGAGATTACAGCATCACTGCGGTATTATAACTCCCCGCTGGCACGTATCAACAGAAAGCTTTCGCTTTTCCGCCTGATTGTGCCTTATATACAGGTGGTAAGGAAGAACCCGACAGATCTTTCCGTTGAGTGTGGAAATATATATGCGGCCTTTTTACCCTGGCTCCTCTCCGGGATTATCCGGAAGCCATATACGGTCTATACCTATGGTACCGAACTGCTGGGATTGTTTTCCCCATCGCCAAAGAGCTCGATTCTGAAACGGATACTGTATAAGGCGGAAAAAGTGTATACTCTCGGCGAGTATTCACGGGGAATTCTGCGTGACCTCAGGGTAACCTCTCCTGTTGAAACAGTACCGCCGCGGCTTGTTAAACTTCCGGCAAAAAGTGAAAAGAAAGGGCGGATTGCAGATACCTGCACCATACTCAGTGTGGGCAGACTGGTAAAACATAAGGGACAGGCAAATCTTATCAAAGCGGCGGCACAACTGGCTGAAGAGAATCGCTACAGGTTCAGAATCGTAGGCAGCGGGCCCGAATATACACGTCTACAATCGTTGTGTGGCGAGATGGGAGTGGAGGAGTGTGTGACAATTCTGCACAACCTATCCGATAATGAACTGGAAGACGAGTTCAACCGCGCCGACATTTTCGTGCTGGCATCCAGAGAACTGCCGGAAGGAACCGAAGGGTTCGGTATTGTACTCCTGGAAGCGATGGCCCGTTATATTCCTGTTATCGCGAGTGCGAGCGGCGGCATCCCAGAGGTCCTCGACAACGGCCGGTGCGGAGTGCTCGTTGAACCGGACAATGTTGACGCACTTGTCAAAGCTATCAGAGAGGTGGCGAACGGCCCTTCTCTGGTGGAAACCCTTGTCGCCAAAGCATATGAACGGGTAGTGGCTCACTATGTCTGGCGATAGAAATACGGTTATTCTCTTTCTGAACCACTGGGCTCGCCGTATGGGCGGCGCAGAGCACTCGCTTATGGATATGCTTACCTTCATGCATGATAAATGTGCCTGCCATATTGCAACGGCAGAGGAAGGGCGCCTCACTGAAAAGGCGGGCAAAATAGGTGTTGCCGTTCATGTGGTTCCCTGCCGGGCCTCGCTGGAGCGAATTCGACGATGGGGACTGCTAAAATCCCTCCTGATTTTCCGGCGGGAAGGTGTTGTTTTTTTCCGATTCGTTGTCCGGTTGAAAAAAACGGTCGACAAAATAAAACCGCACTTGATTCATGCCAATGTTCCCAAGTCACACGTAGCACTTTTTTTACTACGATTGTTGGGGTATAACGGAATCTGCTGTTTTCACCTGCGTGAAATTTTTGGCGAACATAGTGCTGCAATGGGGCTTTACAGACTGCTCTTTCCCCGCAGGAGGGGATATATCATCGCAATTTCCCGGGCCGTAAAGAATGCACTGCCGCCGCGGCTGCGATCGAAAACAACTGTACTGTATAACGGCGTAACCTGCGTTGCATCACGGGAAAGCCGTCAGAGAAATCAGGGGTTGAAGCTGTTATATCTCGGACGTGTTGTTCCCTGGAAAGGGTGTCATACACTTGTTGACATATTCAAAATACTGAAAGAAAAATATCCATCAGAGACAATAACACTGTCTCTGACCGGCGATACCCTGTATTGGTCTGACAGGTACCGGGGGGAGTTGGAACAAAGAATTCTCAGGTATAACCTGTCTTCATCCTGTGTTCTCAGCCCTCACACGGATAATCCTGAGACAGTCTACCTGGCGCATGATGTTTTCTGTAATGCCTCGCTTAATGAGCCCTTCGGCAGGGTCGTGGCGGAGGCACAGGGATGCGGTCTGCCGGTTGTCGCATTTAACAGCGGAGGTATTCCCGAAATTGTAGTCCATAATGAAACCGGACTTCTGGTCCATCCCGGAGATAATGAGGGCTTTGCGGAAGCGATAAGTACCTTTATTACTCATCCCGAAATAAAGCAAAGTATGGGAGACAGGGGAAGGGAGCGTACGATGCGTTTTTTTAATAAGGCGATTCAGATACCGCGCATATATTCTTTTCTTATAGAGAAGAGTGGATTACAGGATGAGTTTTAACAATAGCGCCGTAATAAGAATAATCGCGCCTGCAACTGACCCGATTAAAACCTTCAGATTTCTTGTACGGGCTCTGTCCCATTCATCCTGAGATTCCGTGTTAAACGGTACTATCGGTTCCGAGGACAAGGACCTGGTCGGAACCGGTGATTCCTCCGGCAGTGACGGCGGGGAGGATTCGGCGGCGAATGGCTTCTGATCGTCCTCTGTTGCTTCAGGAGCTCCTGTGCTGTTAATGTCTACAGCAACCACCTCTTCGTCAATGCTGTTAAAATCTTCCTGCGCCATTTCTGAGATAACCGATTCAAATTCATCTGTGCTGAGCAGCTCGTCATCGGTATATGCAGCATCCTGTAATGATGCATCAATGGATTCTTTATCTATTACTCTTGTCTGCGCCGTCTCAAGCTGTAACGTTTCCAGCTCGTAGCGTTTTGTTTCCGAATCTTCATCTTCGGCTCGCTGCATCTGCTCCGGAGCGGAGTCAGTTGTTTCTACCGGCATATCTGACGGCCTGGCTGCTTTTTCAAGGGCAACCGTATCCATAAATCCGCTTTGCACGGCGACTGTTTCCCGGTTCTCTGTTTCAGGTTCTTCAATGACCGGCGAAGATACAATTGTCTCTTTGTCAATATTTACCGTTTCTTCAGCATCCTCATCAATCGTTTCCTCAGTTTCCGCCGGTACAATCTCTGGAGTCTCATATTGTCCAGCGGTTTCGTCTGGTTGTTCAGGTGCGGAATCATCAAGGATTGGCGCAGCTGTTTCTCCGGTAATAACCTCGTCAAGTTTTACCCAGTGACCGCTCTCGAGGATTTCACCGTTTTCAAGATGGCGAAGAAATTCAATTTCTTCAGCAATAACTTCGTCCATGGGACGCCATTGCCCCTGTTTGTTTAACACGAATCCCTGCGCAATATATCGTTCCAATTCTTTTACATTTTTTAGCATGCCGGACCCTTGTTCTCAGAAGTAGGAGATATCATCTCTGCGTATAATGGGGCGACGAACCGGTTCCGGCTCCGGTTCTTTTTCCGGCTCCTTTTTTAATACTGCCCGGGCAATGGAATCCTGCTGTGCCTGTATTCGTCTTGTTTCTTTCATATACCGGTCTTCAGCTTTGTTTACCGTCTTCACCCCTCTCCGTACCTCGATATTTCCCGGATATAAACGATCATACGCTTCATACTCCCTGCGTGCCCTGAGGTAATCATGATGCTTGCAATAGATATCGGCGGAAATAACGTAGGGAGCAATATCTTTCTTTAAAGCGATTTTAAGTTCGGTAAGAATCTCCAGCGCCTTTTCGTCCCGGCCCGCGGCCAGTTTGCCGACGCTCACTATCAGTCGGGAAATGTTTTCATTCCTGTCGGTAACTGAACGGACATGGAGGGTGAATCCGACAATAAGGGCTGCGGAGAGAAGCAGATTGAGAATCAGCAGGATAACAACGACCCATCCCGTCGAAGAGCGTCGTTTCGGTGCGTCGTCCTTTTCAAAATCTATCGGTCCCTTTGAAGGGGTTTGTGATTGAATTTTTGACAACTGGATTGAAGCATAGAGCGAGGCGTCGGAATCAGCATAATCGCGCAACAGCTCACGGTACAGTATGCGTGCTTTTTCAGGATTGTTCTCCCGATACTGTAAATCGTATGCTTTCTTGTAAATCTGCAGTGGGGTGGTTTCCATAATACTTCCTTAAAAACGGCCTTTTTTAAAATTTTTAAGCATTGACTTAATCTGTTTATCCGACATTGACTTGTTTGCGGCCGGCGCAGGGATATAACGGTCACAGAAAAATTGTTCGCTTCCATCAAATGACACCGCACCGCGAGATCCACCGCTCCGCTTTGATCTGAATTCCGCACATTTATTTTTCAACTTGCAATTAAAACAGGATGCATCCTCCTGCCGTTCCTGACGGGAAAAGCCTTTCCGCTCCATTGCACGATCATGCTTATCGATGTTGTAACCGCCGGCAATCGATCGGTTCTTGTTGACAAACCTGTCATGATCATAATTATAATTCATAAAACAACCCTTCTGAAACACATACTTACAACGAATATATGGTAATATAATATTCAGAAAAACGAAGAGGGTAACATTGCCGAGGATTTATGTCAGGAAATTGTCATCGGGAACGGCGCTTTCTCTGAATCGTTACGAAACGAAGAGCGGTAATTCCTTGCTTTTCAGTGCCATTTCACTTTTCATGCCACGCGGTTTGCATGGCTCTGCCGATTTCCTCACTTGAAGATAACCGGTAGACAGGGATGATGGGGATGCGTTCCCTGTTTTTTTTCACCCACCTGTACGCCAGTTCCTGTTCGGGGAAATCAGTGGCATGAGTCGGTAACGTTTCCTGAAGAAAAAAGGAGTCAATAGCTTCACAAAGGGCATCCATCTCTCTGAAATCGGTATAAAACGGTTTCATCAGAATCTTCTGTTCCTTTTTAAACCAGAATGACATACCTTTATCTTTTTCGGCGTGCGGCAGAAGAATGATACAGTCCTGTAACGGGGCAAAGTCACCGTTACGCTCATTGATATCGAATCTGCTGTTCAGGCGTGGACGGTATTTTTTTAAGAGCCGGTATTCGAGAATAAGGCTTTCCAGTTCCGAGCCGCACTGCGAGACCATCAGGGTATGCGCCTCTTTTCGTAATTGCTTCAGTTTCTCGGGTGATTCCCCGGTATCCCGGTAATAGCACAGAATACGTCGCTTGAGATTCGCCGCTTTACCGATGTAAATAAATTCCCCGTCGCGGTTTTTAAAGCCGTATACTCCCGGTTCCCCGGAAAGCGCAGTAATATCCTCCAGCGTAAAATCCGCACTGTCCCATACTGCGGCGCAGGTCTCTTTCAGTTCATACCGGTCGAGATCCTCGCGGGTCGTGACCCCTTGGTCGATCAGTTTTGCAAAGACAGCACGCACGCATGCACAGAAAGCTTCACCATAGTGATACGCTGCATGCAGTACCGGTTTACGGTTCAGAAGCCGGGTATACCAATGGCGCAGCTTTAGTGTTTTCGGTATCGGGCAGCCCGTTATCCTGCACAACTGGCTGAATAACAGAGTGTCGTCAGGAATACTTTCGCCGAGCATCATACAAAAACGGGCCATAATTCGCTGGTGCCGTGAGGAGAAAAAGAGTACGGTCCGCCCCGTGCACGCCGTTATGAAATGAGACTGTGTTTCAGCGCGGCTGTGGTACGGTGAATCATATTCACTCCGTAATAACTCTTGCTCTTCATATGAAAGGGTTTGTGGGTCCGTGAGCCATCCGGAAAAAAGACATTGTGGAGAAGCGAAAGGTGTCCAGAGACTTACATGAAGAACGAGATCTTCTCGTACTGGACTCGTAAGAAAATATACTACCGCCCAAGGGACTTTTTCAAGCGGTACATTCACCTGATCCGTACCCGGTTGTGTCACAGACCATAAACCGTTCGCATTACACTGACATCCGGATCCCCGTGAAAGAATTCCGGAGACGGCAATATGTGCCATGTGCTCGTCCGGATTTTTAAACTTCAGGAAAGTCTCCGCCAGTACCTGTGATGATACCCCGTCGGGATTGTTTCGTATATAAGAAACAATCCCGGTTATGAGGGTGTTGTGATTTTCCGCCATGTTCCTTCCTGCATCGTGCGGTCGTTAAACCTGTTTTCAGAAAAGATAATTTATCGGCTGCGATAAGCAATAGAATCTCTTGTCGCATTTTTTAAATCTTTTTTTCTTATATGTATATTGACATTGTCCGGCAATTTAATATATTTTAATATGTAAACCTCATACAGCCATCATCAAGCTCTCGTGAAAACGGAACAATAAATATAAATACAGCATCGTTTACGCATAAGAGATAAAAAGCTTGCACATCATATACGATTATTGTTATATTATTTCAAAATAGAGGAAGTTACCAGCCACCTTTTACTTAACTAAGGAGTAGTTTTTTATGGCAAGAATAACAAAAGCACAACTTGTTAGATTGCAGAAAAAGCTGAAAACTGATGCAAAGATTGGTGAGCAGTTCGGCATCACCCGTCAGGCAGTTCACCAACTGCGTAAAAAGTACGGCATTGAATCTGTCATCGCAAAAAATGCCGAGCGTAATGCAAAGATTGTAAAAGCCTATGAAGCAGGTGCTTCTGGAACTGCGCTTGCAAAGAAGTTCAAACTTTCAATTTCACAAACCTACCGGATTATCAATGAATCAAAGAAGGGTGGAAAAAAGGCTAAGAAGAAGCCCGTGAAAAAAGTGAAAAAGGTAGCAAAAAAGGCAAAAAAAACAGTAAAAAAAGCCGTCGGAAAAAAGCCGGCTAAAAAAGCGGCAAAAAAGAAAAAGAAATAAAATAATAATTTTCTGATTGTAAATAGGTGCATGAAGGCTCATGTGAATACATGAGCCTTTTTTATTTGTACCTCAGATAATTCCATTGTTTTATATTGTTACTACTATGGGAAAAAACCCTTCAATTAATACCGCCACTATGGGGAAAGCTGCTTCGATCGCAGTATTAATAATGGCAGCATCGAATATTTTAAGCCGTCTGCTTGGTTTTGTGCGAATAAAAACGATGGCACAAGTAGCTGGTGCTACAGCAAATGTGGATGCCTATGTATTTGCTTTTATAATTCCAGATATGATAAATCATTTCCTGGCAGGAAGTGCTCTTTCTATAACATTTATACCCATTTTTCAAAAATATTTTCTTGATGGAAGAGAGCCAAAGGATGGTTGGCAATTTTTTTCAAATCTTTTTACAACAGGAACATTGGTATTTGCTTTGGCAATTTTATTATCAGTGATTTATACCGATAAAATCCTTTTTTTTGCCGGAGAAAATATTAAATCTTCTTCTAATCCTGAAATTTTCGCTTTAACGGTAAAACTTACTCGAATAATTCTACCAGCACAGTTGTTTTTCTTTTGGGGTGCATTATTGAATGGCGTCCAATATGCTAATAAAAGATTCCTGCTCCCAGCTTTAACCCCAATTTGTTACAATCTAGGAATAATACTTTGCGGAATTTTATTATACAGATATGTAGGCATCGCCGGTTTTTCATGGGGAGTTCTGTTAGGTGCATTTGTCGGAAATGTGGCTGTGCAGATACCGGGTGCATTAAAAGTTGGCATGAAATATAGATTTATAATAAACCCCAAAGATAAAGACCTTCGTATTTATACTATAAAAACAATACCCTTTATTGCCGGCTTAACACTTGTATTTTCAAATGAGCTTTTTTTAAAACTTTTTGGGTCGTATGCTAAAACAGGTGAGGGTTCAATTGCGACGTTAGATTATTCATATAAAATATTTTTTATGCTTGTAGGCCTTTTGGGTCAATCTGTTGCTGCGGGTGTTTATCCATTTTTATCACAGCTTGCTCTTGAAAAAAGAATTGATGAATTAAAAAAACTTCTTCACGCGCTAACAACAAAAATTATTATAATATTAATTCCAATATCAGTCTTACTTTTTGTTATTAGTAATGAGGCCATTTCTATTCTTCTCCGTGGCGGGGAATTTACGGCATCTGATGTTGTGGCAACTTCGAAAAATTTCCAATTCTATCTGATTGGTGCTTACTTTTGTGCACTTGTATTAGTTGTAAATAGAGTCTACTTTGCCATGCAAAGTACCTATACACCATTGATAATTACTTCCCTCTCCGTTATTTTTACCATTCCATTCTTTTTCTTTTTTTCAGAAAAGTTCGGTGCACCAGGTGTTGCCTTGGCAACATCATTATCAGCTATTTTAATGGGTTGTTCATTATATGGTTACTGGTCCTGGAAAAATAAAAATCGATTAATATTCTCATATATATTACATACTTTTGGAGTATACTTTATCAGTTTTATAGGTGGTTATTTCGCCTGGTATATTGGAAAAATTTCTTTTTTAAATAACCTTTTTATAAACTCACATTACTTAATTAAAAGCTTATTTCAGTGTATTATTCAGACCATACCATCTTTGCTATTAGTTGTTTTTTTGCTTCATATAACGAAACTTCTAACTTTGAGCGACTTAAAGAAATTACTTTCGAAGAAAAAAGCCGGATAAAATTCGAGCCTTTTTCATTAATATCAATAGTAGAAATTAACTTTTATTTACTCATCTCCAGCATCTTCTCAAGCGCCCCTACAGCCTTTTCCGCAATTTCCTCCGGTACGGTAACCTGCACACCGCTGATGCCGTCAAGGGCTTGATATAGTGATTCGAGGGATCCCTTTTTCATGTTCGGACAGATAATCTCATTACTCACCGGATAGAATGAAGATTCGGGGTTCTGTGTTTTCAGAGTATGGATAATACCGGTTTCAGTGGCAATGATATAGTCGGCAGGAGGATGCTCTTTTACATAGGTACA
>Ga0190359_1001213_pt1 | contig 16507 bp, 17 predicted proteins | sample 48721823_MG_FD_161269 | JGI IMG/M metagenome (GOLD analysis project Ga0190359, IMG submission 161269) | Hydrothermal vent microbial mat bacterial communities from Southern Trench, Guaymas Basin, Mexico - 4872-18-2-3_MG | ecosystem: Environmental > Aquatic > Marine > Hydrothermal vents >... | reverse complement strand
TTGTTTAACAGTGCAGGGGCAAATCCGCTCCCTGCCTTATTTTTTGTTTCTGTTTCAGAAATAGACATGCGCTTCATCCGCGGCCTAAAGGCCGCTGGGGTTCCCGCCCTGTGCGACTAGTTTCTAAAGCGGGGTTTTTGGTGATATAAAAGCAAATTAAACCTATTTACCGAACCTTCTTTCTCTTCTCGTGAAATCCCTAATAACAGAAACAAACTCTTTTTTGCTGAAATCAGGCCAGTAGGATTTCACAAAAGCGAGCTCAGAATAAGCGGATTGAAAAAGCAAGAAGTTGGACAGCCTCTCTTCTCCGCCTGTTCTTATTATAAGATCAGGGTCTGGTGTTCCATTGGTGTAAAGGCTGTGCCTCAAAACAGACTCATTTATATCCTCTGGTTTTAGTTTTCCTGTCCTGATTTTAACCCCGAGATTTCTGAATGCGTCAATAATCTCTTGCCTTCCTCCATAGGCTATGGCCAGATTCATAGTGAACCTATGGTAATCCCTGGTGGCTGATGCTGTTTTTTCAATAAGCTCCTGCAGATCTGTTGGTAAAAGTTCCAGCCTCCCAAAAAAGCGCATCCTTATCTTGTTTTTATGCACAAAATTATCCTTATTCCCTACAACATCCCTTAGTTCCTTTCTTGCAAGAGTGTAAAGGAAATCAAGTTCGTACTTGGGCCTTTTCTTAAAGTTTTCAAGGGACAGAACATAAAATGTTGTTGTCTTTATATTGAATTCCTTGCACCATTCAAAAACCTTCTTTATCTTCCCGACTCCCCATTCGTGGCCCTTCCATGGCTTTTTCAATAGCCTCATTGCACAGCGACGGTTCCCGTCAGGGATTATCGCCAGGCTTTTAATTGCCCTGTATTTCATATTGATCCCATTATAATTTTATCCTGTAATAAAATATATTATGTTTATGGATTAATTGGTTAACATTTATTATTATATCTTTTTGCTTAATATTTTTAAAGCAATCCCCATAACATGTTTGTAAAACCGTTTGTGGCAGGTTTATGGCTGCTTTTGATGCTGTTGACTTCAAACTCAGTGGTACTTCTGCTCTTCGTAAGATAAAAAAATAGGCTTTTCTTTTACATAGTTCTTATAGGTATCTTATTGGAGCTGTGTTTGATTTTTTGACATTATTTCTAATTTCTGGCTTTATATTGGCAAGCCTCTCTGGATGCAGATACTGATGTGTGCAAAGGGTGTTGCATTTGGCTATGGTGTGCCGATTCTGATGAATTATAGTTACAGAGTGGCTTTGGGTGTTATAAAAGGGGGTTTGGAAGATTCGGTAAAAAGGTAATTAGCATTAGAAGGGAAACAAGGATATTCCAAATACTTGTGTTTGTTTGTGTAGTGCTTCTGTTAATACCCTGTTAATGTACCCATTTCTCAGTGCACGGGACCCTGTTTTAAGTAGGCTTCTTTTTTGTATTTGCCCTGCTTGGGACATGACTTGTATCAGAGTATGTGGAGTATAAAAGGCGGCATGAAAAGAGCCTTCTTAAGGATTTCAGGGGTTATTGGGACCCTATTATTGCACTGATTGTGGGGGCTATTATTACTGGGTTTATATGGGAATACCTGAATAGACTAAGGCCTGTTTGGGGATATATTAATCTGCCTTTTATAGACATTAGAATAGCCGGGGTGCCTGTTGTTATTTTACTGGGATGGGTGCTGTTGTTTATTGTATACCTTTCTTTTTACAGGGCTGTTTCTCAAACGGTTAATTGATTAGCTCCTTACCACCGGTCACACACAATTGGTTAATAAGACTGGTGGGATGCGGAGCTCCTGGTTAATTGTTTGAGAGTAATTCCGCATAGTGACTGGTGACTGTTAGCGATTCCCTTGTTTGGAACCACCGGTCAGAGACCGGTGGAATTCTTATTTAAATCCAAGGATGTGGTCTGGCAGAGCTTAAATATTTTACTGAATAATATTGATTACAGGTGCTTGATATGAAGTTCGAACTCCACTGCCACACACGCTATTCCAGGGGTACAAAGATCCCCTCAGAAGGGTTGCCTTCACCAGCAGAAGTAATCCAAAGGGCCAAAAACACAGGCCTTTCTGGAATAGCAATAACAGACCATGGGAATACGAGGGCCTGGAAAGAGGCCAAAAAAGAAGCTGAAAAGCAGGATATAATCTTTATCCCAGGCATGGAAGTAAATACAAAAAACGGGCATCTTGTTGCCCTTGGCATATCTGAGAAGGTAAAGAATAATCTAACTCTAGAAGAAACCATTGAAAAGATACATGAACAGGAAGGTCTTGCTATTGCTGTTCATCCGTTTGACACAAGGGGAATGGGGGTAAAGCATGATATGAAAAAGGCAGATGCAGTAGAGGTTTTTAATGCGCTCAGCCTGGATAAGATACCAAACATGTTCGCTGAAAGGATGGCAAGGAAACTGGGCAAGGTGATGGTTGTGGGCTCTGATGCGCACAGCCTGGAGATGATAGGCACAGCAAATAATATTATACATGCCCATGACATGGATTCTGCCTTAAGGGAGATAAAAAGAGGTAATGTGAGAATAGAGAAAAAATATGTACCCCTAAAAACCATGCTTGATTGGATAAGGTACAGGTTCATCCTTTCCTATGAGAATGTTTTCATGTACATAAATAACAACTATTCTCCCCCAAAGGCATGGTTCTCCAAAAAACTTATCCGCAAGTTTGTTCTTTCATCCAGTAATGCCTGGAATGTGCTGGCAAGAATAGGCATAAGCTTCACCATGCTATACAGCGGGTTTAAGGTGTTTACTTATTGTTAGAATGCTGTGCAAGATATTGAACCAGCATTAGAACCTGCTAGTTAATGTTGTTGTTTTCTCGGAAAATTCCTTCAAGAGAGTAGACAGTTAATTTGCCTTCACATTTATCTCTTTCACAGATTGGTGTCATATTACATAAAGGGTACAAGTTAACAGTTAGCTCGTCTTTGTCTACTTCGAGGGTTCCTCGCTTATCATGCAATTTATATAGAAGCTTGAGATATTTACCTTCTGCAATTCTTGGCGCTTTGTCTTTGTTTTTCAGTCCAATCCATTCATAGAGCCTTTTACCACCCTTGGATGAATTGCACTTCTTACAAACTTTTATTGCATTATCAGAAATGTCTGGTCCGCCACAAGACCTGGGCAAAATATGCTCAACCGTCAAATTTTCTTTTGAGCCACAGTAAATACACTCATTTGGTTTCTCATGTTCCTTAACCCATTCTCTGATAGCACTCGACCATTTTATCTTGCCATCTCTCAAGGCAATAAAACGGTTCATCTGAAATGCTCTTTGATTTATACCAAATCCTGCAGACTTAGAAATTAGTTTAGCATATTGCCAGAAAATCCCATCCTTTATTGTTTTTACAACCGCTGGCGGCATAATTTACCCTCGTTTTATCTATAAAGCACTCATCTGCCCCCATAGGCCCTAATTCCCATTGCGCAACGTTAATGCGGGAGTAGGGATTCGAACCCTAGTAGGCATTGCTCACCTTTTTCAAGTTTGCATCGAAAAGGGCACTAAGCCACTAGCTCCTTAGGCTAGCCCCTTTGACCAATCCCAGAAACTTCTTTCAGTTGGAAGCTGTGACGAGGTGCGAAGCGACGAGACCAGCTCCTTTTTGATTGAACTTTTTCCTGAAAAAAGTTCACTCGGGCACCCCCGCATATCATCATCTATATATCATGTTTTTCTGAATTAAATAATTAATTTTATAGAATTAGAAGTAAGGGGTTTTACCCTTACTCTTCTTTTTTTCTTTCAAAGTTTACTATTTCTTCTTCTACCTTTCCTAGATCTCTTTCCAGTCTTTCTATGTCCTTCTTTATTGCGTCCATGTGAGCCAGAATCCTTTTCTTTTCCTTATCAAAACTCTCTATGTCATCAAATATCCTCTTCCCTTCCTTGAATTCATTCATGTGCATTACAACATAAGGGAATTTGTTCATCTCCTTTGAGACTCTTCCGCATATCTGTCCAAGCCATTTGTTCATGGCTATCTTTACATCCTTTCTTATCATTTTTTCTTTATCCAGATTGGCCTTCATCACTCTCACAACAGCTGCTGTAGGGAAAGGCAACCTTAGTTTCTCTTCCTCTTCTTCTGAAATCTCCTCTGCTGCCTCTTCCTTCACATCTTCCTTTTCAGGTCCTTCTTTCTTCTCTTCAGGCATCTCCTCTGCCTTTTCTTCCTTTTCTGCTGTCATTCTCTAACACCTCCGCTTGTTTAGTTATCCACTTGCATAGCAAAGCAAGTGGAGAAGTTTTTCGCACCTCCGCTTGTTTAAAATCACGTGAATATACTCAATTCTTGGATTTTATATTTATATAATTAATTAACTGTTAATAGAGGGCTTTTCGGTTTTCAACTGAAATAAATATTAAACTATTTAACCCGATTGCAACTAATTATCTTTATGGAAAAAAGCGGAATTGAAACCAAAAGTATTGTGTTTTACTCTGTTATTCTGATAGCACTAATCATCACGATATGCCCTTTCTTCACAGGGTTTATAGATTTTTATACAATGACCAGTCTGGTTTTTATGGAGATCATGGCTGCTTTTTTCTATAAGGACAGAAAGAATGTCAAAAGGGAGTCAAAAATATTTTTCCTTAGAAGAACACAGAAAGGTAAGCGTTTCTTGATAAACCTTACCCAGAGATTCCCCAGATTCTGGAAGATTGTTGGATCAGTTGCTGTTGTTGTTGGTCTTGTAAGCTCTATTATCTTCTTTTATTACCTTTTACTTAGTGTTCAGCTTCTTGCCACAACCGATATACCAAGGGAGGGGACAGGTATTCTGTTGCCAACCCCCACAAGCGAGCCTGTTTTCGGCAGGGGGTTTATAGCAATACCTTTCTGGTATTGGATAATCATTATTAGTTGTCTTATTGTTGCCCATGAGGGCATGCACGCCATAATGGGAAGTCTGGCAAAGGTAAAGCTGAAAAGTCTTGGATGGGGACTGCTTCTTATCCTTCCTCTGGCATTTGTGGAGCCTGATGAAAAGCAGGTTACAAAAAAGAAGTTTTGGGAGCAGATGAGGTTCTTTGCAGCAGGCAGTTTTGGTAATTTTATACTGGCTGGTGTGTGTTTCCTTGTGTTCTTTTATGGGTTTGCCGTATTCTTTACAAACGTGGGCATAGGTAATTACGCAATAATAACAGGAGAAGGTTATCCTGCTGAGCAGGCCAATCTAACAGGAATAATAATAAGCATTGACAATTACACTGTAAGGGATAGGTTTGATCTGGCCAATGCTCTTTATGAGGTTGGCCCGAACAAGAAGATAACCATCACAACAAAGCTTGGGACATCCCCTGATGCTGAAATAAAAAAATTCACATTAACAACCATTGCGCATCCGGATGCGAATGAAAGCAACAATCTGTCAGAGGCTGGGTATATTGGAATAGGGTTTTTCCAGACGCGTTTTGGACTTATTCCTCCAGAAACCGAGGATGTTAAACCAGAATTCCATGGTTGGAAAAATTCAATAAACTTCTTCAAATGGCTGTTCTTCTGGATGTTCTTGATTAATCTGTTTGTGGGAGGGTTCAATCTCTTACCGCTCACTGTTCTTGATGGTGAGAAGATGTGGAGACTGATAGCAAGAAGATTATCACCAAAATACGGGGATAAGATAATGAACGGCATCAGCCTGCTAACATTCTTTATTATAATATCCCTGTTCTACTTCGTGATATTCACTTAATGTTCTTTCGAGACAAAAGTGCCAGGGACACCAGTAATCCTATAATAGACAAAATAAACATTATCACAAATATGAACCTGAATCCATATACATTGGCCAGGTAACCGCCCACAACAGCAGCAACCGCTATCACTATATAATTCAGGGACTCCCATAATCCCCATTCTGAAGCAAACTTGCCCTTATCCAGAAGCTTTGAATACATTCCATCAAAAGCGGGTGTGGATATAGCCTCTCCTAAACCAAACACAATCTGCACTATGAAGAGGTCTATAGGACTCCTTATAAACAAATAACCAAGAAAACCAATGCAGCTAAAAACAAAACCAACAACAACCAGTTTTTCCTGGTGCTTTATATGATCCTCCCATCTTGATATGAAGAATATCAGTATACCAGCAGATATCGAGAAAGCTGCATAAGCACTCCCTGCTGTGAGCAGATCACCACCGATATTCTCAACAAAAACAGCATATATAGGTCCGAACATTCCTCCTGCCAGCATAAAGAAGGCAGATGCCAAAAGAAGAATCTCAAACGGTTAACTGGTCAACTCCTTGCCGCCAGCCGCATGCAATTGGTTGATCGTTTGGGGGCAATTTCGCCGCGGCTGGTGTTCGCTGTTTGTCTCGCTGGCTGAAACCGCCGGTCTATTGGCCGGTGGATTCTGATTTTAAGGCCTCTTTTCATGCATGTTATTTGTTTTAGGGAGAATAAAAGCATAACTTTTATAAACTCTACTGTTAATATAACTAAAAATAATCCGATAACAATTCAACCCGGCAGGAATAATTTGCACAGAACTGGGACATGTTCCTAGTTCTAGAACCGGAAAAGGGTGTAATATGCCAAACTTCAAGATCGTAATCTCAGATCCGAAGACAAGGAAGGCCTATCAGAAAGAGGTAGACCAGGGTCAGTCCGGACTGGTTGGAAAAAAGATAGGAGAAGTGGTTTCTGGCAATAACCTGGGTTTAGCTGGCTATGATGTTGAGATAACAGGTGGTTCTGACAGACAGGGATTTCCAATGCGCAAGGACGTGGAGGGAATAGCAAGAAAAAAGATACTGATAGCACTTCCACCCGGCTTTCATCCAAAAATGAAGGGCCAAAGGAAAAGGAAATCAATAAGAGGGAACACCATCTCTGCTGAGATCTCCCAGATAAATACAAAGGTAATAAAGTACGGAACAAAAACACTTGAAGAATTAATTGGTGTAAAGGAAAAGCCAAAGGAAGAGAAGCAGGCTGAGGGGAAAAAGAAAGAGTCCAAGGAAGAAGCAAAACCAGAAAAACAGGCAGAAGAAAAAAAGGAAGGGCCAAAGACAGAGGAGAAATCAACTGACAAGCATGAAGAGCAGGCAAAAAAGGCCGAAGCAAAGATAGGTGTGAAGACATTGGAAGATAAAGAAAAGGAAACCAAGAAAGAGAAATAATTAAAATCTGAACCTGTCCTTTCTGTTTGTTATCCATCCCCTGAGTTTGGATACCTTGAAAAAACCCTTATTGTATTTGCTCTGCATAAAGCTGTCAAAACAGTTTCTGCAGATAAAACCCCCCATCTTGTTTTTTATCTCAGAATCAACCACATAAATCTTGTATCTCTTTTCAACAATCTCTTTGCAGACTAAGCAGTATTCCACTTTCTTCAAACCCCTTTCTAGAAATCATGGCCAGCACATTTCCCAGTAAACGCAACTATGCCCGTCCATTTCTGAGATGCAGCAGTCCTTGCAGATTCTGGCGCCCTTCGGATTGTGATTTTCGCATGTTCTTGCTCTTGCCTTTTTTTTACAGTCATGACATATCATATGGGACCAACCAAACCAAAACTCGAGTCTTCTTAACATTATTTATGTCTGCCAAACCTATTTAAACCTTTCCCATCATATTCCCACTTGTGCCCCTGCCTACTGTCACAATTATCTCAAACGGTTAATTGATTAGCTCCTTACCACCAGTCACACACAATTGGTTAATAAGACTGGCGGGATGCGGAGCTCCTGGTTAATTGTTTGAGAGCATTCCGCATAGTGACTGGTGACTGTTAGCGATTGCCTTGTTTGGAACCACCGGTCAGAGACCGGTGGAATTCTTATTTAAATTTAAACATCAAACATTACACAGGGTGTTTCTATGCCAATGGAGAGGATGACAGCTAAAAAAGTGATGGTTTCTGATCTAATAAACGGTGAATGGGTTAAAAAAGAGGGATTAGAACCTAGTTTTATAATAACAAAAAAAGGCGAGAAGGTATCCAGGGCGAGGTTGCTGGGAACCGTTGTTTCGAAATTTGTGTCTGAGGATGGAAATTTTGGTTCTTTGACTCTTGATGACTCCACAGATACCATCCGGATCAAAGCCTTCAAGGATCTGAAGATTCTGGAACTATCAGATGTTGGGGATCTTGTGGATATTATAGGAAAGGTAAGGGAATACAATGAGGAGATCTATCTGATACCAGAGATAATAAAGAAGCTAGATGACCCTAATGTTGAGCTTTTGAGAAAGCTAGAAATTCTGAAAAAAATGAAAACACTAAAGGCAGGAATTAAGGAAGAGGAAAGATCAGAAGGGAAGGAAGATGATCAAAACGTCCTCAGGAAAGAGATCATAAAGATTATAGAAGCGAACAGGGATGGCATAACTTATAGTGAGCTTCTGGAAAAAGCCAAGATTCCAGAGGAAACAGCAGAACCGATAATAAACCAGATACTGGCCGAGGGTATATGTTATGAGCCGACACCAGGCAAGATAAAAAAGATTTAAGCATTGTTTTTTTCATATTCAGAAGAAATGAAGTCTGCAATCATTTTGGAAGGATCGTATCCGTATTTTTTAACAAAACCCTCATGGAATACCGGTGTTGAATTGATATCGATAACAACCGGGGTTTCTTCTGTTTCAACTATATCCAGACCCAGTATCCTGGTTTTTGTAATCCTTGCAACCCTTTCTCCTAGTCTGCAGACCTTTTTTGGAACATCGGGATAAAGATCCGAGGTTGAACCCCTGGCTGGGTTACCTAGCCATCCCCTTAACAAAAATTTTTTTGACGCGCTTATGCATTTGTAATTCAAAACAAACAGGCGCGTGGAAAATCCCTTGGATGCCTTGTAAAACTTTTCAACATGAATAAGGTGGTGTTTTCTGTTTAATCTGTTGACAACCTTTAGATACTGATTGGGTGTATTAACCTTGTAAACATTTCTTGCCCTTCCACCGGCATCCATCTTGATAATCCTTGGAAATGTTAAAACCTTTGCAGCCCTCTTTGCTATAACTGGGTTGGAAAAAAGCAAGGTTTGGGCAGTAGGTATGTTGAATTTTTCTAGTATGTTATTTGCTTCTGTTTTGCTGTAATCCGCATATGCCGAATCAAAACAATTGATGACTGGTATCCCTAGATTTTCTATATGTCTTATAACCTCAAGCATGAACCGCAAATTATTATAAGAGTGTATATTGCTGCTGGGATAAACACGATTAATATAAAGTTTGTGCTTGAAAGCGTCTTTGTTATGGATATCAAGAATAAACTTATTAATATCAATGGCTTCTACGTGTATTCTATGGCCTCTGAGATGCTTTATGATATTTTCATTTATCCAGTCCAGTTCATTGTAAAAAAACCCTATGCTCATGCTTATAATTTGTATGAGCTCACTAAAAAATTTAACTCTAATCAGCATGTCTTTCAGAAGTTAAGCATGTGCTGTCTTGTGTTTATTTTATGAACCAATATACAGTCCAGCTGATGGGGTGGGAGTGTACCGGATGTGCGGCCTTCCACTGGAATTGCAAGCCTATTGAAAGAAATCTAGAAATATAAATCTTGTTTATAATAATTAAAAGGCATTTGGCGCAGCTTGTCCAAAGGCTTTGTCTGGAAGTTATAATCTTCGGCCACAGGATATGTGCCTCTGTCAATTTCGCAAGGCGATGTTTATGATAACCATGCTCAGGCTTAAGAATTGGAAAAGTCATCTGGATTCTGAATTCGATTTCTCCTCAGGGGTAAACGCATTCATAGGCCAGATGGGCTCTGGTAAGACATCGGTCATGGACGCTATATCCTTTGCCCTTTACGGGACATTTCCAACCCATCAGAGCAGGAAGGTGGGTCTTGATGATCTTATAATGAAAAAACCACAGAAAAAGAGTCAGGCCCAGATAGAGCTTGAATTCCAGATGGATGGAAAAAAATATTATGTAAAAAGGGTGATAGAAGCCAAGAGAGGAACAACCCAGGCAGAGATCAGGGAAGACAGCAGGCTTCTTGATGTGAATGCTGCCAGTGTCACAAGGGAAGTGGAAAGGGCCCTTCAGATGGATTATGATCTGTTCTCAAGGGCTGTGTATTCAGAGCAAAACTCACTGGATTACTTCTTGAGGATTCCCAAGGGTCAGAGAATGAATCACATAGACAGGATGCTCAAAGTGGACAGGTTTGAAGCAGTCAGGGAAGATACAATCAGACTGAAAAACAGAATAAAGCAGGAGATGAAAGGAAAGATGGATGCAATATCAAATTTGGAAAAGGAGGATCTGAATGGAAAGATAGAAAAAGCTAAAGGAGAAATGAATGAACTTGTAAAGGACAAAGAAAAGATAAGGGAAGAAGCAGACAGGGTAAAGAAAGAGAGGAATGAACTGTCTGAAAGGGTAGCTGTGTTTAAAGAAAAAGAAGAGCGATTGAATGAACTGAAATCAGAGCTTAAGGGAATAGAGACAGGTCTGAAAGAAACAGAGGAGAATCTTAAGCAAAAAGAGAACAGACTGAAAGGAAAGAGTATGGAGAGTATTTCCAGGGAAATGATGGAGATGGAAAAGGAGATGGAAAAGATAAGGAAAGATCTGGAAAGGAAAAAAAAGGAATTGGAAATGGGAAGGGAAAAGATAGCAGGCTTTAACGCAGAAATTAAATTAATTCTTGACAGTCTGAATGAACTGGAAAAGATAAAAGGTAAGTGCCCTGTCTGTGACAGCGATGTCACGCCTGAAAAGAGGAGGGATATAATAGAAAAGAAAAAACTGAGAGAAAAAGAATTAAGAGAAAAGGCCAACGCTGTGGCATCTGAACTGGAGATCCTGTCCAGGGATAAGGATGGTCTGGAAACCAGTGCAAGAAACAAAGAGATAGAAAAAGAGAAGATAAAAACATTTCTGGATGATGTAAAAGATGTGGAGGAACTCCGAAAGAAAGAGCGGGATTACGTCAGAAAAAAGGAAATCCTGGAAAAGGATAAGGAAACAGTGGAAAAGGAACTGGCAGAAGTAAGGATGAGTGAACTAATGGAAAGACTTCAGGAAAAGATAGCAAAGGAAAGTGAGCTGGTGGCAAAGATGTCCGGTATAGAGGAAAGGGTGAGGGATAAGGAAGAGGTCCTGGAAGATCTTAACAGGAGAAAGCAAACCCTGGAGGATTACAAGAAGGGTATAAAACAGGATGAAAATATCATGGAGCAGTTAGAAGAATTTACCAAGGCCTTGAAGATAACCCAGGACCAGCTAAGGGAAGAGTTCCTAAAGACTGTAAACTTCATAATGAATGATGTTTGGGGTGAGCTTTACCCTTATGAAGATTTTGAGGGAATAAGACTGGTCATAGACGGGGATTATGTTCTTCAGTTAAAGGAGCCCGGTGGGTGGGTGTCTGTTGAAGGTTTCGTGTCTGGGGGGGAAAGATCCATGGCATGCCTGGCCTTAAGGATAGCCTTTTCAATGGCTTTTATTCCGAATCTTAAGTGGCTGATTCTGGATGAGCCCACACATAATTTAGACTCCAACGCAATACAGCAACTGGCTACTGTTCTCAGGGAGAAGATGAACATGTTCGCAGAGCAAGTATTTTTGATAACTCATGAGGAAAGGATCTCTGAAGGTGTTACAGGAAGGCTTTACAGGCTGGAAAGAGATAAAGAAGCAAATGGACCAACAAGGATTGCAAGTGGATAAAATAATAGTGCGCTATATGTTAATCATATTCTGGCCTCGGTCTTATTCTTTCCCATTCGCACCTTTCAGGCAATCCACCAACAAGAGGCTCTGCATACTCAGCAAAAGCGTCCCTGTGAATATTATTGCTGCCAGCGATGTATTTTTCTGGCAACGGTTTTATCATCTCTTTGCTCTTGCCGGGTTCTGCTACGTTTTCTAAATCCGTAAAACCCATTTCACAATGGTATTCTCTTCCTCTACCCCTTCTGTCCAAGGTTATCATGATTGCATCCATGCGATTCATTGCACAATTAACAGCAGACATTCCTGCCCTGAACGCCTCATCAGCATCTGTCTTGGAAATAGCCAAAGGAAATGACCTCTGCAGATAGCCAAGTGTGTCCTGTCTTACCCTCTTTAATTTAAGTTCATCTTTTACTAGTCTGGCCAGATATTCTCCGATTTCATTTGTTCCGCTTAACTGTTTGTGTCCGAATTGTTTATCACCCTCATCAAGATTCAAAGAAGGGATATGATCAGCAATGCCTTCTGAAGCAACAACAAGGCATCTTCCATATTTTCTCATGGCTGCATCAACATCACCTAAGAAGGTATCCACATTAAATTCAACTTCTGGAACATAGATTAGATGAGGCCCGTCACTGTCCTTCTTTCTTCCAAGAACACTGGCAGCTGCTATCCATCCAGCATTCCTGCCCATTGTTATCTCTATCTGTACCCCGGGCATGGACTTGTTGTCATTATCTATCCCCTGCACAGCAGTTGCAACAAATCTTGCAGCGCTCCCAAAACCAGGGCAGTGGTCAGTAACAAGCAGGTCATTGTCCACTGTCTTTGGTACATGAAAACATCTTACATCCCATCCGTATTTCTTAGCGTTCCTGGATATTATAAGATTGGTCTCAGCAGAATCATTTCCACCAATGTAGAAGAAATACCTTATGTTATATCTTTTGAAGCAATCAAAAACCCCAGCAACATCTTCTGCTTTCACGTCTCCTGTGGTCTTATCCCAGAGGCTCTTTCTGATGCTTCCCAAACCAGCTCCTGTTGTTTTGGCCACCATATCTATCGTATCAGCACTCTGCGCGCCTAGATCAATAAGATCCTGGTCTATCACTCCTCTGATTCCATACAGTGAACCGTATATATTAATCACTGGTTTTTGCATCATTGCCTCGATTATCACCCCGGCAACGCTCTGATTTATAACTGCTGTGGGCCCGCCTGACTGGCCTATAAGCGCATTGCCATCTATGGTATAATCCCGCTGCATATATACCAATTAATAATTAAAAATAAATTTTTTAAAGCCATGTGTTTCTGCTCCTGTTTCCGATAACAATATCCCCGTTTCCTTTCAGAAAGAATTAAATATAATCATTCTAACTACTATATGATGAAATCTCAAACAGTTAATTGATTAGCTCCTTACCACCAGTCACACACAATTGGTTAATAAGACTGGTGGGATGCGGAGCTCCTGGTTAATTGTTTGAGAGTAATTCCGCATAGTGACTGGTGACTGTTAGCGATTGCCTTGTTTGGAACCACCGGTCAGAGACCGGTGGAATTCTGATTTAAAAACCTTAAAACCTTCAGATTTAGAAGGTGCTGATGCTTTAATAACTCGCCTTTTTGATTATTATAATGACTCATTATTTGAAAAATCAGATCTGAAATATATTGGAGCAATGCATACTGATGTTTCCCATTTCAATATTAAACTTTTGAATAAAAAGGAAATTACTCTGACAAATATTCCTGGCTATGCAACTGAAGCTGTGGCTGAACTAACAATTTCTGCGCTATTGAACATCTCTAGACAAACCCATGATGCAATGAGTTTTGTAAAAGAAGGTGGTTGGGGATTTGAAAAATTCCTTGGTTTTGAAGTGAAGGGGAAAACTCTAGGAATAGTTGGTTTAGGCAGAATAGGGGGCAGGGTCGCAGAAATTGCACAAAGTTTTGGAATGCAGATTATCTATTATTCAAAACAGAACAAGAATGTTTCTTATGAATTTGTTGAATTAAAGGATTTATTAAAACGAAGTGATGTTGTGACTTTGCATTGTAATTTAACAGATAAAACTAAAAATATCCTAAATAGAGCAAACCTGAAATTAATGAAACAGGGGGCTGTTTTACTTAATTCTGCAAGAATGGAGTTAGTTGATTTGGAAGCCCTGTACGAACTTTGCAAACAGAAAAGAATTTTTGCTTGGTTTGATGAACTCCAAGATAAAAAATGGAGAGACAAATTCAGAAAATTAGATAGTGTTTATCTTACCCCTGATTATGGATGGATGACAAAAGAGGCTCAGCAAAGAGTTAGAGAAATGACATTAAATAATATAAAATCTTTTTAGAAGGAAGGCCTACAAATAAAGTAAATTAGTTCTTTCGGCTCTGGGACGAAAACTATTATTCTCTAAGAAACATAACAATTTTTGCAATCCGGATATATAATCTATTACCTGGCCCCCTCGGCTTCCCTTTCAATCCTGTTCCTCTCGCTGATGGCGAAGTTTTTGCTGTCATTGTTTGCTGCTGAAATGAGCTCTTCTGCTATGACCTGGGCCAGGGGCTTTCTGTTCTTGAACGTGGTTTTGTATATTCCCTGTGTAAGATGTCTTAAGGCCAGATCAACCCTTCTCTGCGGCGTAACTATTACAGCCTGCCTGGCTATAATTCCGCCAAGCCTGTAAGAAGCTATTTCCTCCAGCAAGGCCGCATTTTCTATAGCCTTAACAAGGGTCTGCACAGGGTTTTTATTGGTTTTCTTTTCTATTATCTCAAAGGCTTTTATGATAGAAAGATATATGGCCTGCGTGCTTGCTGTGCACTGACCTGAGGTAATCTTATGCTTTTTACCTCTGTGTCCGGGGACCATGAGTCGGTTCATGAACCTTTCAACTATGTTCATCTTGTTCTTGTGTGCCTGTTGTGAGGAGTACCTTCCGCCTGTTCTCGGAACTATAACAGGCCTTATATTTATGTATTTCTGAAGACCTTTATCTTCTACCTTTACCTCGGACAAGTCCCATCTGTTGAACAGCAAGATCTTATTTTCCATGTTATCAGCTTATCATAAATATGAAACATAAACCTCTCAGGCATATACACATCTAAGCGGCTTTAGGTTTCTCTTTCTTGCCCTTCAGGAGCTCTGTCAAACTGACGCCATTAACAGACACAACCTTGTACTTGATACCATGCTGGGAACCTATTGCACCCCTTTGTGATCCGCCAACACCTTCTATCAGTACATCATCATGCTCATCAATGAACTTTATGGCATTGTTGCCGGGAACAAATGCTGTTACAGGTATTCCGTTTTTAACAACCTGAACTCTGACGCACTTTATTATTCCGGAGTGAGGCTGCTTTTGTTCCACTCCTTTTTTCTTTAAGACAATTCCCCTTCCTCTTGGTGCCCCCTCCAGGGGATCCTTTTTCCATAGCTTTTGTGTCTTTCTTTTGTAATTGGTATTCTTCCATCTGAACTTTTTCCTTTTCTTCTGAAGGTTCCTTGCAGCAAATTGACCCATTTTCCACCCTCTGTGTTAGAGATAAGAATAATTAGTATATTTAATATATAAATAGGTTTCTTTTGTGCAAAAAAAAGCTTACTCTCAGAATTGACAAAATGAAGAGATGCAACAGAGGGGATATTTGGCTTGCAGAATAGCAGGGTAAATGTTGCAATCTATAATCCTTTGGTGGGTTTGTTTTTAGAGAGCTTTGTATCCAAGATCATGTCAATGCAGGTGCAGATTGTCTGATTATGATCCAGAAATCTTGTTTGGATTTCCTGGCAGGGGCTTTCTTGCTGATGAAAAGGTGAGGCAGTCAAAAAATCAGCAAGAGGGTGGCGTATGCCTGGAACTATAAGCCCAGATAAAGCTATATGTGGGGATATGTTCTTTGAGGAAGTGATTGAACAAGATATGAATGCTCCAGCTAATAAGTCTCCTGGAATGAGAAGCGTGTTGCTTTTGTCTAAGAATGATTATCTCTGACTTATAGAATAATAGATAAATATAGAAATTGATTGAAAGTTCCTTTTAGCTACTTGAACCCGTGTCTTGTAGCCACGGCAACAGATATCCAGCAAAGGCCTGTGATCAGAAAAAGTATCAGAGCGATCAACAATGCCAATATATATGAAAACTGAGAAACACCAATATTAAGTTCTAGGTTTTGCACTATCCATGTCCCCATAAGTAAGAAGATCCCACCAATAATCCAGGTGACCACTAATTTTACGCTCATAATTATATATTGATATATTAAATAAATAAACTTAAATCTGTTTCTTTGGATGCAGAATAAACCTAACAGCATCCTCTTTTAGATGGCTTATTCAGGTTAGATTGGAATTTAGAGAAGTTTTTGCGAAGCAAAAATTTGGGTGGAAGAAACTGCAAGTTTCTGGAACCTCTAAATCCTTGTTATATTCCCCAAAGGGCAAAAATTTAGTGCAGCGTTCCGAAGAGGAATTTTTGAGTTCCGCCCGAAGTCCACTTTCAGGATTTTGATTCATCTAAATCTTTCTTGAAGATTGCTTTTTCAACATCTCTACAAGACAAACCAGTTTCGGAAGAAATTTCTCTTAATTTTCTCAAACGGTTAATTGATTAGCTCCTTACCACCAGTCACACACAATTGGTTAATAAGACTGGCGGGATGCGGAGCTCTTGGTTAATTGTTTGAGAGTAATTCCGCATAGTGACTGGTGACTGTTAGCGATTGCCTTGTTTGGAACCACCGGTCAGAGACCGGTGGAATTC
>Ga0190359_1001211_pt1 | contig 16516 bp, 12 predicted proteins | sample 48721823_MG_FD_161269 | JGI IMG/M metagenome (GOLD analysis project Ga0190359, IMG submission 161269) | Hydrothermal vent microbial mat bacterial communities from Southern Trench, Guaymas Basin, Mexico - 4872-18-2-3_MG | ecosystem: Environmental > Aquatic > Marine > Hydrothermal vents >... | reverse complement strand
CGGGAATATTTTTATCGGCCGTACTTTCGGTTTTAATAGCGGGGCCGAAGATTGCTTTGGCAATAACGGGTCTGAGGCTGTCCGCTACGGCAACCGATGCCGGGAGCAGAACCCCGTCAGCACTTATCTTGGTTTTTTCGGTGATAACCAGTTTATCGGTAGTGCCGTCAACATCGGTTTTCACCTGATCGTAGCTGATATTCTGGGTTACTCTGATATCAAATCCCGCTGCTGTGCCTCTGAAACTGCTGCTTGTCAATGCACCAAAATTCCTTGATACGGGCAGAGTCAGGGCTGAAGCGAGATCGGAGAAGTCAAAGGTGTCGGGTACTGCGGTAAGGATTACCCGAACTTTATCTATATAACCGTCAGGCCTTGTATCGGTATCGAAATAGGCGACTGACTGAATACCAAATGCACTGTATACTTTAATTGGCTGTTTCCGGTTGGCCTCATTTTTCTGTTCAATGCCCATATTGTCTTTTACCCCATGGCCTGCGTTTATCCAGATCGAGTCACCGGTTTCGGGAACAATGCCGTCGGTAAATCTGTCCACGGACAGTGTGATAACCGCACCCGCGATATTCACCTCATTAAGCTCGATCATGTACTGGGCACTGCCGGGCATCTCGAGATATTTGAACGGCTTGTTATCGGAAAAAACACCCACCCCTTCGGAGAAGGTAACCAGCAGGGTATCTTTGACCGATGAGGAATTGTAGCGGTAATAATCGGCCCTGGTGATAACCGGTGCCATACCGTCGCTTATGGTTATATTCGAGGTTGTGGTCCCGGTACCGCCGGGATTGGCCTGTGTCAGAGTGGCCTTGCCCCAGGAAGACCCGACTGAGGTGGTGTATGCCTGCAGAGTGTAGCCGGAGACTTTCCAGCCCACATTCACCCCGCTGAATATGGTAAAATCCGTCCCTTTGACCGACAGGGTAACATTGGTACCGCTGTTGTCGGGCCATACAAAGGTAAAGGTCATCTTGTCAAGGTCAGACTGCTCGATATTCCGGTCGAACGTGGCGACAATACTGTCCATGGTACCGTCGGCGTTGCCGTCGAGATATTTCCCGCCGGTAATCTCATACAAGCCCTGCTGCTCGACAATGGGTATCATCTGATTCTTTTCAAGCGGGATATTGCCCACGGTGTCGGCAATACCACTGGTGTAGACAATATTGACCGAGTCGTTCCCTTCAACCGCACCGGTGGCAAAAAGAAACCGCCACTGGGTGTCACTCTCCTTTATTGCGGTAATAGACTGTTTCTGGCCGTCAGGATCGAAATTGAGGTAGATTTCATTATTCTGCAGGTTCTCTTTAATGGGCTCGGTGAAATTGACTACCAGGGTGTCAAGGTCGGTGGTATTGATTTTTGCTTTCAACACCGCGACCCCTTTGTACAGTGCCGGACCCACTCTGTCAAGTACGTTATCGCTGTACCCTTTCTTTGAAGGATAATCGAAGGTTACCTTACCGAGGCCTGCTCCTCCCTGAAGGGAATTGTCATCAATCTGCAGGCTTGCCGTGTTTACCGTGACATCGGACGGATCCGCGGTGATCATATTGGTCTGGGTCGGCCAGGAATACTCAAGGTTTTCATACTCGGAAAGTTCGTCCGCACTGTCGCCGTTTGCCTTGCGGATAAAAATGGTTATCCGGTCACCGACACCGTCATTGCCGAACGCGTCTTCGATAATGGTGGAGTCGAGAATCGGCTCCCTGGGGCCGGTTACCGAGGTCTTTTTGACAATGGTATTGCCGGAGCTGTCCGTGACACTGATCCAGACCGGATCACCTGCCGTTGCCGTATCAACTACAATCTTGTAATCCTGATCGGTTGCACTGCCGGAGATATAAGTGCCGGGATTCCACCATTTCCAGTCATAATCGGTAGTCCACCGCACATCGCCCACATTCAGATTATCCGTGGCATTCAGCTCAAGGGTAAAGGTACCGTTGGTAAAATCGGTGGACGTAAAGGTCATAAAGGGAAAGGTATCATCCTTGGGTACACCGCAACCGCCTATTTTTGAATGTTGTTCTATCCAGGATGTGGATTCATAATCCGCAGGCTTGGGCCGCTCAATTTTAAACATACCCTTTACCACCCGCAGCAGGGTAAGAAAATCATAACGATAACTGATAACCGGTGGAGTCTGGCCCCAGTATGCCGATAATTTGGTAAATGCCGCCTGCACATCATCCCAGAGCTTCTGGCGATCAATCTCGAAATGCTTTAACAAGCCTCCTTTACCCTGTGAAGAAACAGAGCCGCCGTCACCAAAGAAAAAGTGCTTAATATCATCAAGAGTGATAAACGAATCCCATAATTGGATATTCGGATCAGTCATGGACTGCTCTGATGCATTTTCAAGAGCCTTTATCGCGGTTACTATATCGATCCTGTAGTTTGAGTTTCCGGTTCCGAACAGGTCACTGCCGTTCGGATTGCCAATCAGATTCTGGTATACATTCACATGTAACGGCGCCTCCTCACCGCTGTTCATTCCCCGGTTATAAAGAACCGAGAGTGCAGCAACACCGATATAGGGATCAGGGCAGCCTTCAAGAACGCTTTTCCAGCAGAGATCTTCCGAATACCCCAGCAGGTAGTACAGGTACCAGTAATTCAATCCGGCCACAACCACTGCATTGCAGCAGCGTGCGGAATTCTCCGGTGTCGGCTCCCCCATATACTCACCACAGAATTGATTGACCGGCATAACTGTTGTGGCAAATACAGTGGCATTAGCACTGGCGCCCAGCTCCACAGCATAATCGACATAGAAATGCGGCCAGGCAATTGCCCGTGCCAGGCATGTCCAGTTCTCAACATGAAAAGGACCATACACGCCTGTAGAATTGGCGTACGGCAGTCCGTCTGCCGCAATACCGCTCTCCTTAAATCCAGTCGCTATAAGTAATTGCATATCGATACTGAAATATTCCTGTCCCATGGCGAGCGCCATCCAGTACAACGGCCCGCCCGTCTCATCAGGTGCAAGATTTATACTGGTCTGGTTTACTGAAAAAGTTTCGGCGGGTATCGGCAGCATTATCTGTGTCTGGCCGTAATAGGTATCAAGCAGACCGCCGGAAAAGGTGCCGCCGTTGGTACCGATTTTATCAAGGTAGCGGTAATCCGGATTGTAAAAATCCGGCAGCAATAATAAACTGTCTATCTGATCTAAAGTGATAGGGTCCTCGTCGACCGGATCAACAGGTATGCCGCCCGATCCGGTTTTCCAGAGAATATAGGTGCCGTAGGGTGTGCCGTCATCAGTATCACCCAGGGTGGCTGCTGCATACCGCAGTCCGTGCTGTGCAAGGGTAAGCGGTGTATTACCGGTGTAGGGCAGCGTTCGCGCGGACTGGCTCACCAGGCGAGTCTCAATCTCGCCGTTGGCAAGGTTGGTGACCGTGGCGCCTGGATCACCTTCCAGTCTGGTCCAGCGGTAATTGGGGGTACTAAACCGCCATCCCGCCAGATCTATTTTCAGAGTGGTGGTGTTGTACATGTACGGCTCAGGACCGGTAATATTTCCAGGCCCAATAAAAGTCCCCGGAAACTCTACCCGTACATCACCAAAAAGAACCATACTAAAAAGAAATACAATACTGATTCCAGTATTAATCCTGCGCATAAATCCCCTCTCTCACTAGTGTCTGTCCTAAAAATTTTGTAGAATTGTCATCTAATCCACTCCTCACGCATTGCAGAACGGGAGGACGGAACGAAATGATGTTACAAATGTAATTTTTAGACAGGCATTAACTAATATCAGACCCAATTTCTATTAAATAATATAAGCTAATCCGCATAAAGAAATAAAAACTTATTGATTTTCAGGCTAAAAATTCATTTTTTCAGTTGCAAGTCAGTGTTAAAAGTCTATGATGGAAGGGAATCAGTGTTGTGTCGCAAGTTATATAACCCTGAAAACGAGTGTCTAACTCTTTCCAGCCCTCCCCTTTACTGGCATACTATATTATACCACACAAATGCGGTTTCGTCATTACTACGATTAATAGTCGTTTACCGGAATACATGAGTTCATTTATATTTTCAATAATTTTGATTTAACCGGTTAAAAAAAACCTTTGTTTTCAATTTCTGTCTCTACAGAAATATCATTCCCTCCCGCTTTTTGGGATTTTATGTCATCACCATTTTGAAAGTAGTGTAGAGCCACCGTTTTGAAAACGGGTCTCTTTACTTTCAAACCGGTGGATTTACTACAATTTCGCACCGTTGTTAGCACATTATAAAATTCTGAAGTAAACACAGTGACTTCCTTTGCCCCGCGCAACTCATCACAGCTCCCATCACCGGCAAAAAGGCACTGCTCAGGCATAACTCCCAATTTATTCATACAGGTCAGGAAAATCTCTTTTTCGGGCTAAACCAGGCCAACAACACAGGAGAAAATCGCAGTATCAAATAACGGGGCCAGCACCGACTGCTCCCATCCCTTTCACTCAAGGCAGTCAGCCATTGCTCACCAGTCCGATTTTCAGGACTGTTTCTTTTATTTTCCTAATGGAATTAAGGGTTTCAGGGAGGATATGAGTAAGGACATATGCAAACCGTTTGTATCGTGATGCGGCAGCTTCACGGTTTTTTTTCATCCTCAATTGCAGGATTTATCTGATCGGTAATACTTTTTATTATGAGTTCCGGCTGAGTGATATGGCCGCGCAATCGATCCTCCGACTTATAAAATACCGCATCGGTCCAGACTTTCTCCGGTATTCCGAATATATCACAGGTGTGTTTACCCGGAGCCTTTATATGCCGGATACTGACAAGGTTATTAAAAAGACCGAAAAGAATTGCGGTATCTTTGTTGCTATTCACTGCAGCCATTGGTAATACACTGATGTGATTGATGAAAAATAAGAACTCCTCCTGAAAATATCAGGAGGAGTTCAAAAATAATACATCCCTCTCCCTGTTGGGGATGTATACTTACTCCTGAACACCAACTTTTATTCTGTAAACCTTCACGGTACCTTCACGGTTGGTTATACGCAAAACCGCAAGATACATACCGTTCGTAACGAGCTTTCCCTGCTTATTCCGCAAATCCCAGCAGAACCGGTTGGTTGGGGTATATGCCTCGAATTCGTCAATTATATTCCCCTGGTGATCACAGATAGTTATCTCTGCAAATGCTATATCCTTTGCATTAACGACAAAATATACGGTACCGTCACGATTAGTATTCGCCGGATTCGGCGATACACTGAATTCGAGGTCCGGTTCTTCCTCCACCGGATCGACCGGAATAATTTCCGTAATTTTCTTAACGGTAATCACTACCTGTGCTTTTTCCGATTCAAGATCATCATTATCAACGGCGACATAGCGTAAAGTATCGATCCCGTGAAATCCCTTCTCGGGGGTGTATGTTGCTTTCTCCGCATTAAGCTCAACCGTTCCGTGGCTTGGTTCATCGGCAACTCTGAAGCCGATAATACTGCCGTCACTGTCCGTTCCTTCCAGGGTAACGGTGACTGCTGTTTCCTGATCGGTTTCACCTGTTTTGTCAACAGCCACGGGATAGACAACTTTCTTAACCTCCAGTTCACAGGCGATTTCAAGAGGTGAGGGTTTGTTCGCCGCGTTATGATAAACAACCAGGGTATCGTAATACTTGTTTCCCTCGGTAAGTCCTTTAGTATCCACTGTCAGGGTAAGTATCTTTTTTGTCAACGGATCGATATTTTCCTGCTCCGGGGTAATCATCATCCAGAGGGGCTGCATCTGACCGTTGGTCTGGCCGGGATTAATGGTATTGATACTCTGCTCACCGTCAGCACCGGTCCAATCGGCAGCACCGTCATTGTCCGCATTACTGTTACGATATATGCGATCATTCTTCAGCGGGACGCCGTTGCCATCCCACGCAGTGCCTGCCGGCGGCTGGTCGGTGTTGCCCTCTGTCCGGACAAAGTCGACCCCCTTACCCTGGTCATTGAGCAGGGCGACGGAAAGCTCGGTACCGTCTTCACATGACCATCCTGCATTGACTCCCATATAAAACGTGTTGCTGTTTACACTGTTTTCGTCATCCATGACAACAACAGTCCCGCCGGATGTAACGGTAAAACCCGACTGGAACGCATACTCACCGGAGGTTTCATTGTTGTCTTTCCAGACCACTTTCCACCCGGTCAGATCGATATCGGGGCCCCGGTTCCAGAGCTCGATACCGTCTATAAAAGCGCTCTTGGGAGAGAATATTTCATTAATCACCACGCCGCGTGCGGCATTATTACTCTTCGCCGTAAGTTCCATTAAAAGCTTGCCGGTATTCTCAACTGTCAACTGAAAGTCTTTGCTGCTTTCCGGGGATACCTTAACGGATAACACTGCCGGATCAACCGCGATTGACGGTGACAGAATTTCCAGATCGATACCGGTGGTATCGGGCGGCAGCGTCAGTTCGACCGTATCCGAGCTGTAAATATCCGCAAGTGCGAAGATTTTATAATCACCGGGGTACAGCTTTTCAAGGGTATATTTACCGGGTGAAGCGAGTGCAAGAGAGCCGACTGAGGTGCCGACAAAGTGTACTTCAAGATTTGAAGCGCCGGTTACTTCACCCGATACACCGGAAACGTCCCATACCCTGAATCCGTTACTGGTACTGTACCGGGTCGGATCGGATACGTCGGTCATTCTGAAGAAGCATTCATCGGACCCGATTTTCGGTGCAGTCCATTCATAGGAGCCGCTGTTGTCTACGGAGGCTTCAATTGTTTCGTAGGTCTGGCCGTTGTCTCTGGTATATTCAATTTTCACTTTATCAACAGGATCACCGTCGGTTTTCCAGACCAGCTCGATTGTCTCACCGACATCGAAGAGTGCGTTGGGTGCCGGTTTCTCGAAAAGAAATGCTCCTGCAGGCGGGCAGGTCTTCATATAGGCCGGGCAGTTATGATACGTGACAGTAACAAATGACGAGTCACGGAACTGGGGCAGATTGAGTGTCAACTCTCCCGACGCATCAGTGTACCCGCTTCCCAGCGATTCATATTTGCCGGTTACCACGCCAACCAGGGCTCCCTGCACCGGACTGCCGTCAACTTCAACGGTAATCGACCAGTTTCCCGGACGGGGCGGCTGGTGCCGGGCGGTCAACTCCGATAAGCCGTCGGGGCTGAAGGTGACGTCAAATTCCGGATCGCCCCAGAATATAAACCCGTTAATATTAAACGAACTGCTGCACAGAGTCTTTCCATAAGTCAACGCTGCCCCGGCATGCCGTATGCCCTCCTTGCAGAGACCGTCCATAATCCCCTGGAGCATCGGCAGTGCGCCGGTAGTCGCCGAAGGTGCAGAGGACACCATGGCAACACACCCTTTGGGGTCGGACTCACTACCCTCACACATCCACGATTCGGCAAAACAGTACCGGTTTGAAAAATTGGAATTCAGGCAGGCAACATTGGTAATAAACGGCAGCTTCATGCCGTTAGTCATTGACTGTATATCCGTTGTTCTGATATTCGCGGTAACCCACCGGGTCTGGCTGCCGTGACCGGTCATACTGAACAGGGCCAATCCTTCATTAAAGACATCCAACAGTGCCTGCCCGGTAATCAGTGAACTGGTTCCCTCAACATAGCTTTTTGCAGTAAGCCCTGCGCTCTCAAAGGTTGCTACCATTTTGGCGGCAGCCTGTGGTCCGGTGTTGTCACGACATCCAAATGCGTCTGCTCTGCTCAGCCATGTCCCATCAGGCGGTTCCGTCTCGTACTTTTGAATGCGCCAGGTCTGGTAGGTCAAATTCGAATTATCATTATTTTTCGGAGTGATTCTGCCAAAATGTATTGACGGAATATCGCCGCTGCCGATAACACCGAATTTATTGTCACATTCATAGTTATTTAAAGATGCCGGTGGAATAACATTCTCATCACCGATAAAGAAGATAAACTCGGGCTTCGGACTCCAACTGTTGTAAATACTCTCTATCCAGCTGTCAATGGTGGAGGAATTCGAACCGACAGTATCAACGTTGGCAACATGAACATCAAGACCTTTCCTGATTTTCCAGTTGATAAAATCCTGCACGGCCGCCAGGGTCTGGTCATTCCCCAGAAATACATACCGGGGCACATTATCCTGACGATCCAGTGCATGGAGATACTCCGGAGCCACATTCAGCATATTCTTATAAATAGGTACAAAACTCCTGCTCGGCACCTTATCGATACTATTCAGCTCATTTTCCCCTCGTGTAGTAGTATAGTGTATCTTTACCAATGCGTTTGTCACAATGGTAACCTCATTGGTCACCGGATTAACCATAACAGGATTGATAATCAGATGTGCCACTCTGATATCACCGATAATTTCACAGGTGATAATCTGCGCACAGGCATTCGGATACAGTGCATCAGTCGAATAAATATCCTCATTTATTGCATAGGGAAACGATTCACCTGAAATTTTTGGTGGTCGTTGATACGGTGCTACTGTATATGCGCCGAGCTCTTCAGTCTGCGCTTCAAGTATCTCAAGGGATACCGCTCCCTTATCGGGGATATGTACACGGGTCCGCACCCGCTGTACATCCGGTGCTCCTATCGGAGCGGGAACAGACAACTTATTATCAATAACAAATCTGACTCCTGCACCGAAGTCACGAACAGCCGCCTCTGCGACTCGCACCTCGGAAAGAGTAAATTCAACGGTAACACCACTGCGATCCGATTCTGAGACAGCAACAATATCTGCCGAAGTACCACTCCGATAAACCACTTCTGCATACACAAAATTGAAAAGGGAAAAGAACCACAATAAACATATACATTTTTTAAACATGGTACCCCCACCCGCTTACAATGTTTAATTTTTAAATTATTTTCAAAGCCTTATTCACGTGGAAAGAGAAGTATATGAAGTATATATGGTATATACACAATATACCAAAAAAAGCGTTTTTTTTCTGAAGATAATTGAATATTCGCGGGAGCTTTTTAATTATTGCACAGAAACTGTGCACTTTTTAATACTTTAATAAAACAGTCATTTTTCTCCGGTTACACTACATTAAAAAAAATATTTGTTTTTCAGAAAGTTCTTCTGTGTGTTTATTTGAGTGTCATTAATTATTACCACAGAATATTTGGTGTTTTATCGGATAAATGTATTTCATTCACTCCTTATCAGTGACTTCAATTATTTCATACGTACGGGTACCCAGACCAATTTCTTCACCGTATTTCATCTGCACCGATGCATCAATTGCCGGCCAGAGTTCCTTGAAAATATCTTTGCCGAGTACTTTCCCGGCGATATCACAGGATGCCTGATCAATGGCGACCGGATCATACGATGCAAGAATTCCCACATCGGGATAGATCACCGGATTTTCTTCACCCCAGCAATCACAATGCCTGGATAATTTATTGACAAAATTGATGTATAAAACCTTTCCGCAGTGCTTTATTACGGCTCCCAGCGCATGCTCCACCATTTTTTCCTGAAAGACAGCGCCCTTTTCTGCCCAGTGGAAACCAACAGCATCATACCGGCAGGCGGTATAACATTCACCACAGCCGATACACTTCTCGGTATCCAGTTGTACGCCATCATTACTGAGCGTAAGCGCATTTTCCGGGCAGAAGGTTGTGCACAGACCGCAACGGGCGCACTTGTCTCTGTCAAACACCGGTGAAAAGTCGTCATGCTGTGCGAGTTTACCGGCACGGCTTGAAAATCCCATACCAAGGTTCTTTAGCGCGCCTCCCATCCCTGACAGCAGGTGTCCCTTGACATGAGAAACAACAACGATACTGGTAAAAAAGGGAATATCCGGCACCATATAGACTTTGCTGAAATGTTTTCCGGGGATGGCCACCGGGTGTTGATTCTGGCCATGCACGCCGTCAAGAATGTGAATCGGCGCGCCAACATTGCTATATGTAAATCCATGCTTATACGCCTGCTCGAGATGGTGGTATGAATCGGATCTCTGTCCTTTATACAGCGTGTTTGTCTCAACCAGAAGCGGTAGCCCCTTATATGATTTAACCCAGTCAACTATAACTTTTGTATTTGCAGGAGATATATAATTATTATTACCCGATTCGCCAAAATGCTGCTTTACTGCGACCAGGGTGTCCTCTTCGATAATACTATTGAAATCAGACGATCCGAGAAGCTGCGCTGTTTTACGCGCGCACTCTTCATCGGATTCTTTTTCAGAAAGCGGAATGAAATAAACAGGTGCGGGGATCTCAACCGTATACCCCGGAACAATTTCTCTCTTTGCCATAACTGATACCTTCCACGTTAATTAATAGTTGCCAGTAAATACAATTAAATACAATAGTGTAAAATAAGGCGATCGCAGTTCTAATGCAAAGGATTATGTCGGCAATAAACGGAAAGGCTGAATGTGAAAACCACCATTTTTTTATTGTACATCCAACCATCCATCATGCTATAATTTTGTAGAAATGAATACTGCAATAATTCACGAATGGCTCGTTACGCAGGCAGGCGCTGAAAGCGTGCTCGAGTCTATTTACAAACTCTATCCCGGTACCATTCATACGCTGTTTCACGATCCGGACGGTCTTAAAAATACACAATGGGAGCATGTCGAGGTAACGACGTCCATGTTGCAGCGACTGCCCTTCGGCCGGAAGAAATACCGGGCATATCTCCCTCTGTTTCCCATGGCAATAGAGCAGTTTGATCTCAGGGACTACAACCTTATTCTATCCTCCTCATATGCAGTTGCCAAAGGGGTACTGAACTCATCAGACCAGCTTCATATCTGTTACTGCCACACCCCCATGCGCTATGTCTGGGATCTGCAGTTCCAGTACCTTGAAACCAGCAATCTTAAACGCGGACTTAAAAGCTTCCTTGTACGGGCAATTTTTCACTATATCCGTATGTGGGATGCCATGTCGTCAAAGCGGGTGAACTACTTTATTGCGAACTCCCGGTATATTGCCCAGCGAATACACAAATGTTATAATCGAACAGCCACAGTTATCTATCCGCCTGTTGATGTGGATAAATTTACCCTGTGCAATAAAAAGGATGATTATTTCATAGTGGTATCCAGACTTGTTCCCTACAAACGTGTAGATCTGGTCGTTCAGGCTTTCAATGAGTTGGGTCTCAGACTGCTTATTATCGGTGAGGGGCCCGCAAAAAAGGGGCTGAAAAAGATAGCAAAGAAAAATATCGAGTTTCTGGGGTATCAATCACTGGAGAAGATGAATGAGTATTTAAACAAAGCCCGTGCCTTTGTATTTTCCGCTGAAGAGGATTTCGGTATTGTCAATGTCGAGGCCCAGGCTTCCGGTATCCCGGTTATTGCTTACGGCAGGGGCGGAGCGCTCGAGACGGTTATTGAAAACGAGACCGGCCTGTTCTTCTACAAGCAGGATGTTAACCGGATCATTGAGACGATAAAAGATTTTCTTGCCAAAGAGCACACCTTTGATCCCCAGGTAATTCGTAAAAATGCCGAGCGGTTTCCGCGCTCACGCTTCGAACAGGAGTACAAGGATTTCGTTGATATGGCGTGGGAGCGTTTTCCCTACAAACAATGATTTTCAGCCCCATTATTATTTCCTTCTCGTTGCAGCTCTTCGCGATAAAGTACTATTTTTACCTAACCGTATGAATAGGCACTAAAAAAGGAGGAGCGACATGGCCGATACGAGACCGTCATGGGATGACTATTTCATGGAAGTGGCGAACAGTATTTCAAAACGAGCCACCTGCAACAGAGGAAGAAGCGGCTGTGTTATTGCGAAGAATAAGCATATTCTTGTATCAGGATACGTAGGCTCTCCCACCGGACTCCCTCACTGCGACGATGTTGGTCACCAGATGAAAAAGGTGCTGCACGAAGACGGCACGGTTACGGAGCACTGTGTCAGAACAGTGCATGCCGAACAGAATGCCATCTGCCAGGCGGCGAAATTCGGTATTCCCCTTGAAGGGTCAACGCTCTACTGCCGCATGACTCCCTGTCGTGTGTGCGCCATGCTTATAATTAACTGCGGCATTAAACGGGTAGTATGCGAGCGGAAATACCATGCCGGTTCCGAATCGGAAACCATGTTCGATGAGGCGGGTATAGAACTGGAATATAAATATCATGAAGTGCAGAAGTATGAGTGAGTAAATAAATCCACGCTTAATTTATAATATCGTCATTCTCTAATGTCATAAATGTCATACGTAACATTTAATAACATTATTGAAATAATATGAAAGAAGCCCCGCAATAAAATTATCTCATGAAAACATATGATTGATTAGTAGTTTTTTTAGCAGATCAGATCATCCATAAGCCTGACCCGTCTCTCATGTCTTCCTCCCTCAAAGGTAGTGGTAAGCCACGTATCAAGGATAGCGGCGGCGTCTTCCGGGCTGGTAAGCCTCCCTCCAAGGGCCAGGATATTTGCGTTGTTATGCTCGCGGGAAAGTCGTGCCATCTCCACGCTGCAGCAGAGCGCTGCGCGTACGCCTTTAAAGCGGTTTGCTGTGATGGAGATACCGATACCGGTACCGCAGATAAGAATTCCCCGGGTATATTCACCGCTTGCCACCGCCATAGCAACCCTGACGCCGTAATGGGGATAATCGACCGAATCCGTGCTGTTTGTACCGATATCCTCCCAGGGAATGCCTCTCTTATCCAACTCCGATTTGATAAATTCCTTTAATTCGTATCCACCATGATCACTGCCAATGATAATTCTTTCTGAATCTGCCACTAAACAGCTCCTTTTTAGAAATAATATTGATATCGGAATCGTAAAATAACTAATGGGATCGATAACTGTTTACTTATATCATGATCTGCATTCTGCAGAAATTGATTTGTTATAATAGCTGCATTATTATATCATTATCCCATAGCTAACTTATCTATATTCAGTTCTCCAGCAGTTGTTTCTAAACCGTATCAAGACAAGCATAAAACAGATGATGTAAATCGAGCCGGACAAAAAAGTATGTAACAAATATCCCATTGAACCTATCTAATGTGGTGAATTATGAAAGAACTCGATGAGATTACCATAAAACTTGCCGCAAAGGGCAAATTACAGGCATTCAGGAAAGTGTATGACCATTACAGTAACTTTGTATGGAAAGTTGTGTATCGCACGGTAAACGGTGACGAAGATTCTGCGCAATTGATAATGCAAAATGTGTTCATAAAAGTCTATAACGACCTGAAATCATTTAAATTCCACTCCTCATTCTCAACATGGTTGTATCGAATCACCTACAATGAGACAATGGCTTATCTTAAAAAACTGAGGCGTCGACAGAAAAAGGAGTGCCCTTTTGTTGAAACAATAAACAAAAGCAGAGAAAACGATCCGTTGGAAAATAAAGAGATGGTTTCAGCAATATTACATACGTTATCAGCGGCGGATCGCTTTCTGCTCATTGCACGTGAAGTCAACAATATTCCCTTCGAGGATCTTGCAGATATCACCGGTAAATCATCGGGGGCATTGCGGACTATGCTCCATAGAATAAAAGAATCTATTCGTAAAGGATTTGATTATGAAACGGGAAGAGTTTTATCACAGGCTGTCTGACGTACCGCCGGTTCCCGATTCGCTCTATTCACGGATCGAGAAAAAAATCAGGCGGAATCGTACGGTAACAAGTCTTATGCTGGCGCTTGCAGCCAGCCTGATTATCACCGTCGGTATTACCAGTTATACCATCTATCAGACTAATGAACAGATAAGTTCCTCATCCCGGGTGTCATCGGAAGAAATCATTGATGAGCTGCAGACCCTTAATGAATTTGTTAACGGTAATTCCCTTGATGATGAAATGGAGATGTATACACTTGTTAATGCAAACTATTTCTAAATAATATTCTCAGGAGGTATTTATGCATTTCTTAAAAATCTCTTTCAAACCATTTCTCCTCAGTTCCCTGGTTATTGCACTGTTCACCATTACCGGTTATACACAGCCACCGAAAGGAGGAGGTGAATGCGCGTACCGCCATAAGTGGCGACACGATATGATGCAGGAGCTTAATCTGACGGAGGAGCAGAAATTGAAAATCCAGGAGCTTCGGGTGGAACACAAACCGGCCATAGTGAAAATAAAGGAGACCATGAAATTGATTAAGCAAAAATCAAAAGAAGAACTGTTGAAGGATAAGCCGGATAAAGCGGTACTGAAAAAATATTCCCAGGAAATCGCCGAGCAACACCGTTTAATGTCTGATGAAATGGTTACCCATCTGCTGAAAGTGAAAAAAATTCTTACCGCAGAGCAATTTGAGAAAATGCTCAGGAAGGATTTTTTTCGGGAGGGGCAACATATGGGGTCTCCGGATAAAAATCCTCCCCTCCGCAAAAAGGGTATGAAATAGCAGGGTGTTAATGTGATCTTTCAGAAAGGAGCGCCGGATAGCAACGGCGCTCCTTTCTATTTTGTATTGTAAAGAACACTGTCCGCGAATCTATTATGATTCGTCCTTAATGCCGGCAATCACCTGTGCCAGTTTTTCGCTTTTTTCCTCTCTTCCCTGTTCTTCATACATAACGCGTAACTTATCAAGAAAGGGCACCACCTCCTTTTGTATTTTCTTTTCCAGATTATCGACAATGCTGATTAATTTGACAAAGAGGGAATCGGCTTTCTCCTGCTTTCCCCAGGTAATAAAAAATTTCAGGTAAATATAGAGCGACTGTACCAGATCCATGCTGCCTGGCCCGTAAACACGTTCCTGTATACTAATAGCTCTCTTAAACAAAGAATCCGCCTTTTCAAACTTCTTTTCACCTTTATACATCTCAGCGATATTAATCAGGGAACGGGCAATTTCGGGATGATTTTCCCCCATCAATTCCTGCTCGATAGCGACTGACTGCTCAAAAAGCGATCGCGCAGCGATATAATCCTTTCTTGCGACTTCGATAATGCCCAGATTATTCAGGGCATTTGCATATACTTTACTTTTCGTACCTACTGACTCTCTGGTAACATGTAATGCTTTTTTGATCAATTTTTCAGCTTCTGTAAAATGATTCATTTTATATCGGCGCAATGCCATAACCAGTAAAACAGCGCCGGCAACATCTTTCTTATTATCCGGATCATATTCCGAATTAATCCTGAATAAAAACGTATCTGGTTTACGGAGCCGCAGTACACTCTCAAAAAATTCAGGATTCTGAAAAATAGCAGGAATCAGGTATTTAGGTGTTGTGGCATACCCCAGCTGATCAACAACAATGTAATCAACACCTTTGTTCACCATATCAACGATAAGTTTCGCATTATCTTCGGAAAAGAGATACACACAGGTCGGACGACGGGAAAAAAGATAGAAGAATCCCGATTTCCGGCAGCTTGTCACCGTCTCTTCGGGGGTATTTTCCCGTATCCACCGGGCAATACGAAAGTAGTTCTGCCATGACGGCGGATAGGGCGCCTTTGCATCACGGTGCATCCGGTATAACGCTGGAATATGTACTGCAAACAGCAGAGACAATACAAAAGGAACGGCCCTATGGTAAAGGTCCTCTCTCTCCAGCAAGGCAAACATCGGATTGCATATTCCAATGATAAACAACAACCAGATAAAGGGAATGATGCCGATAATAAACCGTACCCCGAACCATACACTCGGCCACAACAGAAGCATTGCAAAGGTTGCAGCAAGATACAAGACAAGTAACGAACGATGCGAGGGAATTTTTCTTAGGCCAAAAACGGAAAGAAGAATAATTAGAATACCTACAGGCCGGCCGAATTCGCGATGATCCATGAAAAACTGCGTGAGGGATGGAAAACAGGCAGACGGAATTTCTGACGCCACATAGCGACTGGCATTAACAAATACCCGTCCGAAAAGCTGAGCAAACCCAACGGTACCTTCATCCTGATTGTATGGATTCACCATAAAGAGCTGCTGGATATAGGAACTGCCGCCGTGACTCTGCACCCATAGTGTCCAGGGCAGTATCAACACGCCACACAGCAGCCCCACCCAGAGCGCATGATTGAATTTCCTCTGTATAAGCAGATACATTAAGAAAGCGGCAACGAGGGCGATTCCCTGGGTGCGGAAATACATTGCCAGTACGAGTCCGGCAATAACAGCATACAGCATGCGTGATTTATAAAACGGTGCTGAAAAATCAATGCGGGTGACGCCGTATAACGTTGCAATAGTAATAAAAAGGAAAGGCATTTCACTCATCATTATATGGGCAAAGCCAAGTATATGTGCGTTCGTCACCAACGGTAACAAAAGTATCGGAAAAAATCTTCTCTCAACACCAAGTGCCCCAAACAGGAAGAAAAGGAAAATGACAGTACCGATAAAAAACAGGCCGTTCAGAATTTTCACAAGTGGAACCGGTGTGAGATCGCCGTAGGGCATGATTCGCAGAACTGCGGCGATTAGCAGGGGATATCCCGGAGGATACTGAGTGTGGGCCTTGTGCTCTGCTGTCCAGATTTCTGTATACCC
>Ga0190359_1001210_pt1 | contig 16519 bp, 22 predicted proteins | sample 48721823_MG_FD_161269 | JGI IMG/M metagenome (GOLD analysis project Ga0190359, IMG submission 161269) | Hydrothermal vent microbial mat bacterial communities from Southern Trench, Guaymas Basin, Mexico - 4872-18-2-3_MG | ecosystem: Environmental > Aquatic > Marine > Hydrothermal vents >... | reverse complement strand
CAATTCCGGAGTAAGTTTGTCTATTCTAATACAATATTTATCAACACCGAAATCTCTTGCCACGTCAATTATTTTCGGTCTATATTCAATTGGCACTACTGGAATATTAAGTGACAATGCTGTTATTAATGCGTGAAGTTTATATGATATTAAATATTTTGATCTGGATATTATACTGAATATGTTTTTTATAGTTGGTTCACATATAAAAGAATAACAACCAGTATATCGTGAAGCTGTTCTTAAGAATGGTTCATCATCTCTCCACACTGAAAATAGAACAACTTTTTCGTGTTGTTTACCAACTAATTCGTTTTTAATATAATCACACAATATTTTAAATGAATTAAATTCAGCATCTAGTCCGCCCCACACATTACCAAACGATTGTCCTATATTAATTGCCACATATTCTTTTTTAATGTTATGATGATCAGTATCTATCAAATAGAATGGATCACCGATCACTTCACCAAATCCTAAAACCTTTTTATCTTCTTCACATCGTAACCCAATCAAACTTGAATCATTCAAGATTTTTTTTGTTTCTTTCATTCGTTCATTAAAATTTTCTATTGGAAACGATGGATTCTCAACACCAGTACATAATGATACAACTTTGTCATAGTATGTAGAATTAAAAGGAAGCCACATTTTAGACATTGGAAACAAAGTTCCTGCACCAAACATTAATATACTAGAATTATCATCAAACTCAAACCCGAGACTTGCAATTATTCGTCTTGTCTCATCATCTCCATAATTATTATACCCATGCCAACCCATATATTTAACTTTCATTCTTTAACACTACCTTTTTTATTATTTTTTTACTGAAACCAATTCTGTTATAAAATTTTCCATTGTAGGCAAATATGATGATTTATGATCCTTTTTTTCATTTTCATATAACAACGTTGTTATTTTGTTTGATAAATCTATTATAGAATTGTTTTCAACAAACATTACACTATTACCAAAGTATTGTGATAAAAACTCAGTCTTGTAAGCTATAACATTAGTATTATAAAATAAAGACTCAAGAATGAGTTCCTTATTATTTAAACATATAATGAACTTGCTTTTTTTAAACACTTCATATTTATTTATTTTTCTAATAAACTTTATATTCAATAATGAATTATAAGTAATAGTTTTTAATACTTCGTCTTTCTTATCGGATAAAATTATAATTGTGAATCTGTCTATATTAGGTACATATTGTAATGCACGAATTGCATGATACATTTTATCTGTTTCAGACATATCTGTGTATATTGTTATATATTTTCTATCTTGAGTAAACATATTATTAATCACCATAGATTTTTCAAGATTATAACCACGTTTAATAAATCTGCAATCAATTGTTTTGTTTAAAACATTTTCAACAATAGTTTTCACATAAGGTGTTGACACAAATTTTATTTCTGCTTTATCAAATATTTCTAACTGTTTGAGTCGTTTTATAAATATAAATATTTTTTTTCTATACGACAATTTAGAAAAAAAACCATTTTCAGTTTCGTCCTCATAAAATACTTCCCAAGGATTAATGTAGTCAATAAAAGATAATAATTTTTTATTGAATTTTCTTGATTTGTCATAAGCTTCTTCTATTGTATCTAAAGATAAAGATACAACATAATCACATTTATTTATATCATCAGTAAAAAAAGACTTCTTCGATAATAAATGAAGTTCATCTTTAGTCCATTCTTTATTGTTTATCGGATATAATTTCATTTTTATTTAATTCTTTATCAAGAAAATCTAATAAATAATGTTTATTTTTTTCTATACTATATTCACGTTCTGCTAACAGTTTTGAATTTTTTGATAACAGAGAACAAATTTCTCTATTAGAAGATAAGATCGACATTTTATTTTTGAGAGAATTTATATCTGCTATTGCCGCCATTACTGATATGTCAGGATAATTCTCAAACGACACTTTACAAGTAAATCCGTTCAATCCATCTTTAATAAACTCGTTTAATGGTGGTACATTAGTAACTACAACAGGTTTACCCATCGCCAATGATTCCAACACAGATATTCCAATAGTGTCCCATTTGCTCGGCATTACAACACAGTCGGCTTTTCCAAATTCTTTCAGAAGATCTTCTCTTGATAAGTTTTTATTTATTAAGATAATGTTATCAGGTTTATTTTTTATTTCAATATCTTTCTGTGATGTTATTACAAGTTCTGTATTTTCATCATTAAGTTTTATAAATGCCCGAATAACTGCTTCAGTATTTTTTCTATTATGAACACCACCAAAACCTGCAGGATGGAAAAATCTAAACTTGTCACTATTTTTTTCTGTTTTAATATTGTATTGTTTAAGATCTAATGCAAATGGTATATAAGAAAATTTTCTAAATCTATGAGTTCTCATAAATCTACAAAAACTTTTAGTTGGACACCATATTCTATCATAATCTTCATAGTCCTCGTTTTTACTATACTTTTCCCAAACCAAATATCCGTATACTTTAACATTATGTTTTTTCGCTACTGATATTAATGGATTCTTATTAGTAGTCCATTGATTGTATTCATTGAATACTACGGCGTCAAGTTTATTTTTTATAATCCAATCTTCAAAAATATCTTCCGGTATTTCATATTTCGGATATGTGGTTATATGTGATAATGGTATTACTTTAAATTCTTTTTCTATCTTATTATCAAACTGTTTAAGAACATATACATCGTATTTATCTTTAATCATATTAATATAACACAATGTTACATTGGCTTGACCACGACCGAAACCGAAATAACTTACAAATCCTATTCGTTTTTTATTCGACATAAATTTCACCTAATTTTACGTTCTCCTCTGAATTTTTCAGTTTTCTTATATAAATCATAAAGTAATTTTATTAAACCTTTTATATCAGAAAATTCAATGTTTTCATTAGTAACAATAAATTCATACTCTTTATTAAGTTCAGAAGTTTTAAAAAAAGTTAACAATCGTTTTACCTGAACAGCATCGCCATCTATTATTTTTACGTGAACTATTTTTTTCTTATTCATTATTAACACCTATTATTGGTTTCTTTTTTAATTCATTATTGACATATGTTTTGATTGCTTTTTCATAAGATTTATAATCAATATCTTTTTTAATTTCATTAATTGTCTTAATTAACATATGTTTTGTTGCTCTATATGGTAATCGTTTATATTTAAGTTTATTGTTTTTTTCATAATACAAATAAATAAAAATTCCTTTCATTTCAACATTTTTTATGAAAGAATATCTTTTAATCAATACTTGAATTCCTTTGTGTAAAACCATTTTAAATTTTCCATATATCAAATTTTTCTAACATATCTTTTATAAAATCAGGATAAACACCAAGATCATCAGCTATTTGTTTTGTTCCTTTATTTTTACCAATATATTCTGCCACCAACCAATCTTTAATTTCATATTTTTTCTTATCTTTTAAATAATCAGGTATGGCATATCCAGCACTCATTACAGGCAATACAAATTCATCAATGTCCATTGTCTTATATAAAATATAAGCATTAGATGTTATACAATGTCCTCCTATTCCTTTTCCCATATACTTTAATATTGGTCTAACAACTTCATTTTTACCAAGTAACTTATATCCTGTGTTATATATGGAATTAAATTTTTCATATACATTTTCAAATGAAAGATTATATTTTTCACATAAATCATAAACTTTCTCCATAAACGATATAATCAATCCATAATATGTGGTTGACAACAATTTGGCGAGTTCACTTTCTTCTGTTGAATTAAATTTAACTGTTTCAATTTCAATACTATTAAATTCTTCTTTTGCTTTTTTATATTCGCTATTAGTATTTGCCCCTATAATTTTTTTAAATGTTTTTAAACTTTTAACCAGATAAGGGTGAATACCAATTACTGGACTATGAACAACAGATATATCAAACGGTATTTTCTCTTTTATTTTTCTAGTTGTTCCAACTGGAACTGTACTATTAATAATCACAAGAGAAGGTTTAATTTTGTCAATTGCATTTAATACTTCATCAATAAAATCTTTATTAAATGGTATTGCAACATGTAACACATCACTTGTAATATGAGATAAATCATCAACAATGATTGCTTCTCTAATTAAATCAACATCTATCTTTTTTTTGTCATACAAAAAAAGTTTAGAATGCAGTTGATTTTTATATTGTTTATTGTTATTAGTTTTTATTTTATCTTTTTTAATTTTTTCTTTATATAATGTATATAAAGATTTTCCAATTTCTCCAACACCCATAATAGTAACAATTTTCATTTTCCCACCTGTGTTTATTAAGAAGAATATGATCCACTTTCTTGTTCAACTTCATAATCTATATCAATATATTTTTCAGCTTGATGCAATGATTTATTTATCATTCGCATTTCGTTCTCAATGTTATCAGCTATTTCTTTATAGATAATTGTAATATCAGTTGTTTTATTAGGTTTTAAATCTCCTGCCAATTTAGCCATAAGTTCAATTCCTTTATACAACTTATCAATCATTTGATTGTAAGTTACCATATCTTTTTCTGTTTTAGCTTCATTTTTTACTTCTTCAACTTCTTTTAAAATATTTTTTATTGTTCGGGTATAATCCATTGTAAGTTGTCGTACTGCTTTTACTGTTTCTGCATCATGTTGAATAATTGCCTGTTGTGCCTTTTTAACTTTCTTTACATATTTTCTTATTGATTGTGCAGATATTTTTTTACCTTGACTTGAAAGTTTTCTTGCTAAACTTTCAGCAGAAAAATTAGGTTGTTTTAAAGCATCTAATACTTCTTTTTCAATTCCCATAGCAACAACTTTCATTACTGGACCACGTTCATTATCATTTATTGGATTCATTTTTTTACCTTTTATCTTTTAGGTTTCTTAAAAATATAATCGTTCTTAACTGCATTTTTATACCAGTATTCTCTTCCAGTTATGAAATCAATGTCAGATACATCTAACTCACCATCATAAATAGAAACATCACCAAGAACACGTAATTCTTCAAGATAAATTCCTTGTAATGATTTAAGAAAAATAAGACCATTTTTAATTTTCTTATAAGGAATTTTATCTAACATTCCTTTTCTATAATAAGCAATTTTTATTCCACGTCTTTTATTTTTTGTCTTCATCAATCTTCCAAATAAAGTATGATTTAATAATGTTCTTGTTCCATTATCAAACGCCCTATATTTTAAAAAATACCCTTTCATATTTCTCACCATAACAAAACATCATAATATAGTATATATAACTTTTCATATTTAAATCTTTCGTTTTTGTTGTAAGATAAAATTCTTATCTTACATTATTATTATTATTTTGTACATTGTAATACATGTGTATACACTGTAGTACTCATGTTACACTGTAGTACTTATATTATAACAATGTATACACTATAATACTCATGTTACACTATAATACTTATGTAAGTAAATAAGTAAATAAATAAGTAAATAAGTAAATAAATAAACAAGTATGAACATGTATACACTGTCTTAAGTGTATACTTTAACTTATTATAACTTATTTATTTAATTAAAAAAATATATAAAATAATAATTAACAAGAAAAAAAGCAAATAAAGTTCAAAAAAAGTATATCAAAACCGAAAACTATTTAAATGAGAAGTATTATAATATAAAATATAACGAAAAAAAAATGTATACAGGTGTAGAAATTAAAATGGCTGAAGATGATTCTAATCTGGGAAAAGAAATAACAGATTCTGTTTCTGTTATTAAGCAAAAAGAAATAGATGAAAATTCTGAAAAAGAAATTCTAAATGAATTAAAACAATGGAAACAAGATATAGATGTTGATGTCGAAGAACTTTATGCCAATATTGAAAACTCTAAACCTATATCTGGTCCTAGCTATACTTCTTTAAATGTTATTGGTGCAAAACCGGGTTATGGTATAAGTAAAATACGAAAGTCTCCTGAACAATTATATATTCTTTATTTAACTAATCAGTTTATTTATAGAGGAGTAAATATTAGAGGAAATAAAGTTGTATCTCGCGGATATAAAATTGAAGGTGGAGATAAAAAAGGTTATGAGTTATGTTCAGAACTTATAAGAAATAGTGGTGGTATATCTTTTATTAAACAATTATCAATTAATGCTGATGTTGCAGGAAGAACTTTTGTAGAAATATTGCCAAATGATGCTGGAACAAAATTCATGAAGTTGAAACATATTAATCCTATTTCAATAAGTTTCATAAAAGATTCAAAAACTGGTCTTATAAAAGTAGATTCGAATGGCAAACCAATAGGATATTTGCATTATTATGTAGATGAAAATGGCAATGTTAAAGAAAAGGAAATTATAATGTCAAAGAGAATTTTAATGTTTAAGTTTGATTCGATAGGAGATGAATTTGAAGGTGTTAGTTTACTTCAACCTGCTTATGATACGATAATTAGATTGATGAACATGGAATATTCAGCGGCTCTTGCTGCAATCAAAACTGCTAATCCATTATTGGTTGGAACTTGCAATTCTAAATCTCCAAACATAATTAGACAATGGGGTTCGATTTTAGGTAAGATAAGTGGTAAGGATCAGGTTTTTATTCCAGAAGGAATGTCTTTATCTATGTTATCTCCGGGACAACAGAATTTCAGCGAATATTCTACATACTTTTTAAATGCTGTTGTATCTGCTACTGGTGTACCAAAATCTATTTTACTTGGAGAAAGTTCTAATGGTAATCGAGCAGAAACAATTACTTTGAGTAGAGAGTTTAATGAAATGATAAGAATCAATCAAATAATAATTGAAGATTTCATAAATGAGATCTTTATTAAATTCGGTTTATATAGTAACTTTAAACCTCCTGTATTTGTTTTAAATGATATAACAGAAGATACTGCAATGACTGCAGAACTTGTTATTAATCTTGTTGATAAAGGTATAATTTCAATTTCAGAAGCTAGGAAACTACTTAATATAAAAGATATTGGTTTATCTGATACATCTCTTGATAAGAAAATTAAAAAGTCTGATATGAAAACTTATTTTCCTTCAGAAGAAGGATCTCCAGAAGGTTCTCAGAAGGGAGTTAAGAAAAATCAAAAAACATCAAAAGATTCAATAGTTAATCCAATTACCACTAAATAAGTTTGTTGTTGATAGAAATGTCAGAAGATAATGTTTCACTTTTTATAGACAAGTTGTCTAAATTTTTGGAAAAAGATAAAACACTTGTCTCACCTGTATGTAGTACATCTGGGGGCAATTTGCCCCTTGGTGTACTATTAATTTATCCAGATATGGATATAGAGAAATTATCAAATAAACAATTAATTTATGTTCATGCAATGTTACATAGATTTTATTCAAATAATTCAAATAAAGTTTTGAGTAAAGACGATATAGTTAAAATGCACAACAAAGTTAAAAAAAAGATTAATCATAGAAATTTTGATAGATTAGATGAAGTTGACTAAAATGAATCAAGTAGAAAAAACAATTGCGAAGATTGATTCGTATTTGAAATTAGTAAGATACAAATATACTGAATTAGAAAAATTATCACGTTTAAATATATTATTTGATTATTATTCATCAAAGGAACTTATGCCTAGTGATGAATCTTTATTATCAAACATAGAATATCCGGATATGTTATCTAAAGAAATAACATTACCATTAAAAGTTCATGGTATATTTTTATCTGAAGGGAAACCCAAACATAAATATTATTCTTCAGATGAGTTAGAGAAATCAACAAAAAATCCTATAAATCAATCTTTTCCATTAATGTTGGATCATCGTGCTAACGAGGTTGGAAAAATAATAGGAAAAGTTGATAGAATAGAATATGATCCAAAAATAAAAGCACTGAGGTGGTATGGTCATATTAATAATGAAACTTTTGCTCGCAATGTTTTAGATGGTGTAATTACACAAGTAAGTGCTTCAATTTATTCAACAACTGTTATTGATAGAGAAAATGGAGTGTCTGGTAAAGATTTAGTTTTTAAAGAGTTAAGTCTTGTTATGGCTGGTGCAGAACCACAAAATAGTATATTTGTTGATTAGGTGAAATATATGCCATATTCAAACATTTCACAATTGCCATCATATCTTAAGAAATATAGTGAAAAAGTTAGAAGACAGTGGTTGTATGTTTTTAATACTGTTTTTAATAAGGTTTTAAAAGAAACGAAAAACAAAAATGAAGCTGAAACCAGAGCATTCAAAGCGGCTAATAGTGTTTTGAAAAAACGATTTGATAAAGATAGATTACTTATGAAGAATACTAGAGGAGATTTTTTCAGTTTTTTAATTGATCGCATGTTAGAAAATTTAAAATAAAAAAATATTAATGGAGGATAAAATGGAAAGTTTAGAAAAGTGGGATACATCATATATAAACGATCTTCCGGATTCTTCTTTTTTGTATATTGGAGAAGGTGGCAAAAAAGATGAAGAAGGAAAAACAGTTCCTAGATCGCTTAGAAAACTTCCTTATAAAGATAAGAATGGTAATATAGATTTACCTCACTTACGAAATGCTATTGTCAGATTATCACAAGAAAAAACTGATATTCCTGATGATATTAAAAAAAAGCTTTTGGAGAAAGCTAAAAAGATTTTAGAAGAAAGTAAAGAGAGTAATTCTATGGAGGAATCTAAAATGTCTGATAAAGAAAAAGAAATTCTTTATAGAGATGTAAATCCAAAAAAACAATTGGAAGCATCTAATAAGAATAAGGAAGAACTTCCTGTTTCTGAAAATAAAGATAACAGTTCTGAAAATAAAGATGATAAGAAGCAAACATTGGAAGACAAAGATATAGTTGATGAGAAATCTGAAGAAAAAAAGGAAGAATCGAAATCTGAAGTTGAAGATAAACCAAAAAAGAAAAAATTATTTAAACATAAAAAAGTTAATGTTGATGCTAAAAAATCTTTTGAAGATAGTGAAGAACTTAAACAAGATATTGAAAATACTAAAATGGAATTATCTTTTTTGAAAGAAGCGAAAGAGCAACTGATTTCGTTATATGCTTCTAATAAAGAGTTGAAAACTAAAATTGAAAATCTTTCTGTTGAAAATGAAAGATTAAAAAAAGAGCATGAAGAATTATCTAATATTCTTAACTTATTGAAGAAAGAAAAAGATCGTCTTGAAAAAGAAGCACGTCTTAAGCATTTAGAAGAATTGAGCAATAAATTTAGTTTATTAGGACAGAATAAAACGGTTGATGAATTATTGGAGATGAATCCTTCAATATTAGAAGAATTTGAGAAAATTGTAGATTCTGCTATTGAAAGATTAAGTGAAAACAAAATTGCTTCATCAATATTGGATTCTTCTGAGAATGAGATTGAAGATAAAAAACTGGAACCTAATAAAGAAGTAATTACAAAGAAACCTATAGAAAAGAAAGATGTGAAAAATGTTGAAGAAGACTTTTTTAAACATATAGCAAAAAAAATATCTAAATCGAATAAAAGAATTTTCGAATTATAAATAAATGGAGGAAAAATAAAAAATGGTAGAATTGATAAAAGAACCTGAGCAACTCACTACTGGAGTTACCATGATTGGTACTTCTTCTTGGGGTTCACAGACTGGAGGAATAGGTAGTGTAATGGGAAGCACCTGGAGTGAAAAAATTATTTTGGATGCTGAGCCTAATAGAATCATGTCAAAATATTTTATGGAAATAACAGATTTGATTGGTAATAATGATGTAACTATAATCTTGCCTAAGATTGGAGATGTTAATCTTATGGGTGGAAGAAGTGGCAGTAAAGAAGGTGTTGCCAGAGTTATGACAAAGTTTGATAGTGCAGATAATATAACTGTATCATTGACTTCTGCTGATGTAAAACTTGGTGGATGTAGTGTTTCGTTTGAAACTGCTGGTGCTACTAGAGTAAGCATTTTGAAGATGGCACACGATCAATTAGTTAGACAATATTATAACACTATTGAGACTGATGCATTTGCCTGTTTGGAAGCCGCAACAATTGGAACTAGTAATGCTGGTAGTGTATTTGGTGGATCAGATGTTTCAGATAATTCAGCAATAAGTTCTTCACTTTCTGCTGGTGATATTATTTCAGTAGATAAGTTAGCCGATATGAGAATAATTCTCATGGAGAAAGATTTTGCTAAAGGAGATGGCGATGCAGTTTTGGCAATACATCCAAAACAACTTAAGCCTCTTTTGAAATCTTCTCAGTTTACAAATGCGGCTGAATTTGGTTCGGATTCCGTTGTGAGAAAAGGTTTAATTGAAGAATATATTGGTATTAAAATTGAGACCTCTACTCTTGTATCTTCTGCTACACAAGGCGTTGCTGTTCATTATGCCTATATGATTGATCCATCAGCGGCTGCTGCAATCGTATGGAAAGAAAAAGCAAAAGTTAAAGTTGTAACTGAAGACGATGAGAGAATATACAAGGTCTTACTTGACGCATGGTATAAGATGACTATTATCAATGACAAAGCTATTGTTATTGGTGTGTTTGCTGATGCGTAAATAAAATAGTTTTTTACTTGGTATAAGTCATGACTGAACAAAATACCAGTCATGACTTGTTTTTTACTAATCTTATCAATAATATAAAAATATTATTGTGTTCAGCCTTCAAGATTAGTAAGTAAAAAACGGAGGTAAAAATGAGTAAATATGGATTAAGAAATAATAAAGCATGGTTTAAAGAAGTTAAAGGAGATAAAGTAATAGTTGAAAACAAGATTCCAGTTCAATATATTATTCCAAAAACAGTTGCGGAGTCTACAACTGCTTTGATAGAAGCCTGGAATGTTAATTCGGGTGGAACTGCTGCTAAGACAAATGAAAATTTGACTAATCAACCACCGTATGCTATGCAGATAAGTGTACAAGCTGTTGCTGCTGGAACTGCTGGTGGCGGAGATGTTTTAGCTATTGTTGGTTATGATGCTAAAGGTCAATCTATTAGTGAAAACGTAGCGATACAATCTACTGTTGGTGGAATAAATTATAGTAACAATGCATTTGCAAAAATTACTAGTATAACTCCTAATAGTGCAGCAGTAAAATCTACAGATGTAAATATTGGTTATAAAGGTGTTATAGGATTACCATATCCACTTGCACAAGCTTCAGACGTTATTTCATATACGTATGATGGTGCTTATGGAACTGCTGCTGTTGATAGTTTGACAATTTCAACTACGTATAATACTTTAACACTTCCAGCTATGGCTGCTAGTAAAACAGTTAGTATTTTATACTTGTCTAAATTACAAGACTAAATATTTTTTTATATTTTTTTTATTTTATAAAATAAAATTAAGGTGAGACAAAAATGGAACTAAAAGAACAGTTAAATAAAATTAAGTATAATACTGATGAATATTATTCTCTTCCTCAGGAAGATAGAATAGAATGGTTATCTTGGAAAATATTTAATAAACCGAGTTCTGAATTGAAATATTTATATGTTACTAATTATATTCATAAACAACTGTTAGAAGAAGATTTAACACGAACTGGGTTATATCAGTGGTTAAATGTTTTTAATGGTGATATATTATATCCCCGTGATGTTGAAGATTATTCTCATTATGATATTATTCAAATAAACATGTCGTCACAAGATTTACACATGATTTCTATGATTAAAGACAAGTTGGGAACAAATGCTAAAACAAAACTTGTATTGAACAATGATTATACAACAGAGATGTGGCAAACATCATTTCCACATCCATACATATTACATAAACTAATTTCCGAGTATCCAGACATGATTTTTGGAACTGAGTATTACCAGACTACTGCTTTATCTGCTGTTACGGGAAGAAAATGTTTTGTAATACCACATCCTGCTGATGTTAAACGATTAAAGAATTTGCCCAAACGCCAAGTTAAAGATGTTATTTCTGTTATATGGAGAAGATATGACAATTTCTCATATCTTCCTAGTATGATAGTAAGCAACTTGGGTTATAATACACGGTTGATTGGTTATGATAAAAACATGGATCCGAAATCATGGGTTACAACTACAATGTTTGATAAAGTTTGTGCTGGAACAAATTTCTTTGATTTTTGTGATCAGCTTCGTGAAAGTAAAGTTGTATATGATCCATTTACTTTTCATAGTTATAATAGAGCAATAGTTGATTGTGCGGCTATGGGTGTTCCTGTTGTTGGTAGTAATCGTACACAAAGTATAAATGTTTGTTATCCATTTACAAAGGTTGATCCATATGATGTTGCTTCTTCTAAAAAATTAATAGAAGCATTGTTAACTAATGAAGATTTCAGAAATAAAGTTATTTCATATGCTCAGGAACATGTAGAAGTATATAATCATATCAATTCAAAAGAAAAGTATCTTTCAGCATTGTATGAATCTATAAACGAAAAACAATTACTTGAAGAGTCTAAAAAATAAAAAAATAATTTTTTTTAAAAAAAAGAAAACTTTAAATATTAGAAGTAATATAGAATATATTATATACGATTTTAAAATTCGTGATAAAGATGGGAAAACAACTTGAAAGTATTTTATTAGAAGATAATGTTGAGGAAATTTTCACACTGAAAAATATTTTAGATTTATTTACTGAATATGAACTTAAACATTTTTATTTAGATACAAATGATATATTTGGTGCAAGACTTCTTGGTTATTGTGACAAAGAGAAAAAAGAACTTGGTTTATATTTACCACAGATGACTAGTGAAATCAGAGAAACTGTTATTCATGAAATTTTACATGGCTTAAAAGATAAATATGGCATTGTTGATAGTGAAACAAAAACTACTCGAGAAGCGAAATATTTGTATGAAAAGATATTTAGAAACAAATATAATAATGATAAATAAATAATTTTATTTTCAATAGAATTAAATAGTGGAAAAAATAAAAAATGGCTAATAAAGTAGATGAAGTTCATGATTGGACATGGCAAGCAAGTAAAGTATTGGTACTTGGAGAAGATGGAAAAAATTATGCTTCAACAACTAATCCATTACCTGTAGATATGTCTTCAACTGCGAATAATTTTAGTATAACTGTTTTAGATGGAGTAACGGAAGATACTACAAGTTCATCAATAGACATAAAAAAATATAAAAGTAAAACAGTGTTCATAAATGTTTCAGTGAATACTGGTGCAGTTACAGTAAAAATTCAAGTATCTCCTGATGGAACTAATTGGTTTGATTTGGATTTAAAAACATATACAGCGACAACAGGAACAGATATATATTCATATGAAACGTATTATCCATTTATGCGAGTTTTGACAACATCACAAACAGATGCTACTGTTACAGTTTATGTAGCAGGCAGAGGTATTTAAATTTAAAAATGACAGTTTTTAATAATGGTATTAAGGTAGGGTTTGGTGGACATGAAGCACAAATTAGTGCTTTTCGTCAAAAAATGCATGAAGGAGATGCTTTTATAGCATCTGTGTTAGATACTGAAGTAGATATTGATTCGCCGAAATATTTTTTAATTGATACTACTTCGGAAAATCAAGAAACAGTTGTTGTTTTTTCTATAGTAACTTCAAATGAAACTATTATTGAAGTATTTGAAGAACCAACTATATCTAATAATGGAAGTTCAATATCTTTATTTAATCAAAATAGAGCAAGTTCAAAGACAACAAATATTCTATGCTATGAAGATCCAACTGTTTCGGATGATGGAACTGAAATTTTTATACAATTGCTTGGTTCATCTCCTACAAATCAATCACAGATTGGTGCTTTAGCAGAATTCAATGCGTTAGTTTTAGATGTAAATCAAAAATATATTATAAAAGTTACTCCTTCAAACAATGACACTAAAGTTAATTTCATGCTTCGAGTATTTCAGAATTGTAACTGAAACAGTATAATTTTCAATAAATAATATTCAATTAATACAACATTCAATACAATGAGTGTTGGGAGAAAAAATAAAAAATGGTAGCCACTTTTGCGTGGAAAGAATATAATGGAGCAAGTTCAACAGAATCTACACCTACACATTTAAATATGGTAAGCGTTGATTCTGCGAATGCGGATGCGTCAGCAAACCCAATAGTAGCTGGAGAGAACTCATATGAGAAGTGGATTAAAGGAGATTTTTCAGGATCTTTTACAACTATAGATAATATTAAGTTTTGGAAATCTGCTGGATCATATGTGACTGGTGAAACGATAAAATGGAAAGGTGCTGGTCAGACATCTTATAGTCAACCAACAGATAACACAAGTACAATTGCCACAGAAGATCTTCCAACTTCAGAACCTTCTGAAGCTAATGTTAGTATTGGCGGTTCAACAACTGGAAATTTATCTGCTGCGGGAAAAACAGATTTTATCGTTTTACAGAAACAAATTAGTACTGCTGCTAGTCCTGGACAAACCAATACATTAACTTTTACTTTAAGTTATGATGAGGTTTAAATATGGATATTCCACAGTTATTTTGGAAAGCGGAATTAAAAGATGGTTCTATCTTCATAGAAAATGTTGATTCATTTTCAAAAGTAGAATCTCATCTGTCTGATCTTGCTTTTTTTTATTTATTTAATAATCGTGAAACAGTTTTTTTAATTGATTTCGAAAAAGGTATTGTTAAGTATAAAGACAAAATATTAAAAAAATATGGTCGTCCTATAAAATCAAATTTATTTAAATTTCGGCGAAGACATTTTGTTCGATATTCATTAGCAAAAAAGAAACGTCTTGAAGATAAAATAAAGTATGTTATCATTATTGAAAAAGATGAATTTGTTGTTGGAAAACCATTTAAAATGAGTGATAGAACTATTTTTAAACTTGAGACTTTGATTGAAAATATTACAAGGTGAGACAAATGGAATGTGAATGGGAAGCCATATATACAGATGGCACTTCTCTTAAGCACATTGAAAACAATGTTGAACATTTGTTTTCAGAAATAGATAAGAATAAATTGCACGAATTTAAATTGTTGTTTGATAATGGATTAACATTATCTTTATTTTTAGATAATGGTATTTTTTTCATTAATGGTTTTTTATATAAAACTAATTTATCAAACAGAAATTTGAAATATGATTTGATTTTTTTTAAAAGAGTTGCTCAACGTATTGATGTTAAAACCTCAACCGATATTACTTATAATATAGGGTTCAAAGTCAATATTGGTGGCAAGGTTGAAAAACGTCTTATAAGAATTAATAAATCATGGATAACATTTTTAGAATAAGATATATTATATTTTTTAATATATATATAACAAGCAAATTTAATCAATACAATGATTAAATGGAAGGTATATGATGATAAGTTATAAACAAAATAATTTTCGATATTTATATATATATTCTTATTCCAATACTAAACTTATAACATGTTATAATATTTCTAATACAAAGATTACAGAGGGTAAAGATGGTTACTGATATTACTAAAAAGGATAAGTTAACAGTAACTACTGATAATGGTTCGGATTCTTCTGTGTGCAAATTAGATGATACACACTTTGTTTTATCTTATTTTTACAATAGTACTGGTTACTTAAAAACTTTAACTATAAATGGAAGTTATGAAATATCAGTATTACAATCTTATACTCATATAACTGGATCAACTGCTACTAATAACAGATTAGTTGGTTTAGATTCTACCCATTTTGCTCTTGCATTTTATAATGGAACTAATACAGTAGTAAAAACATTTTCAGTTGATGGTAGTTACAATATAACAGAAATTGATGATCTAACTTTAACTTCTCAGAAAGCGTATGTTGATATGAAGAAGTTAGATAGTACACATTTAGTTGTTGTTGCTCAGGGTGAAGGTAGTGATGGTTTTGTATCAACTGTAACAATAGATGGTTCATATAATTTATCTGCTAATTCTGTACTAGAATTTGATACTTCCAACGCTTATTACATTTCTGTATCGGCATTAGATTCAACACATTTTGCCATTGTTTATTCTGGTAGTTCTTATGCTACAACAGTTAAAACGTTTGAACTTGATGGGAGTTATAATATAACTGAAAAAGATTCTGAAGTATATGACAATGGAACGTTATCATTTCATTTTTATTCGTGTGCTTTAGATTCAACACATTTTGTTTCTGCACAAAATGGTTATGGATATGATGGTTATGTTAGAAGTTTCAGTGTTGATGGTTCATATAATATTACATTGAAAGATGTAATAGAACATGATATATACAATGGAGCAGAAAATTTTGTAATAAAAATAGATGACACACATTTCTTTTTAGTTTATGCTGGAGGTTCCAGTAACTATTTCACTACAAAAATTTTCAGTTTGGATGCTAATTATGATATTACAGAAGAATCAGATTATAGTGAATCTTTTTCATGTACGGATAATGGTGCTGTGCTGATAGATTCTACTCATGTTTTAGTGTCTACTACTTCTTCTGGTGTTCATGTTTACACATTTGAAATACCTTCTTATTCATCTGGTCCAACAACTTACACTG
>Ga0190359_1001207_pt1 | contig 16540 bp, 9 predicted proteins | sample 48721823_MG_FD_161269 | JGI IMG/M metagenome (GOLD analysis project Ga0190359, IMG submission 161269) | Hydrothermal vent microbial mat bacterial communities from Southern Trench, Guaymas Basin, Mexico - 4872-18-2-3_MG | ecosystem: Environmental > Aquatic > Marine > Hydrothermal vents > Microbial... | reverse complement strand
CGTTTATGTGAACGGTTTGTCATTCCTCGACGCGCGAGAGAGAATTATAAACAGGTATAGGCAATATCTAAAATCTCCGAATATTATTGTAATTCCGAGCTTTCGTGTATCTGTTCTCGGAGAGGTCAAAAAACCGGGAATATACAATATTTCAGGATTTGAAAGTGTGAGCGATATTATAGCTCTTGCCGGAGGAGTAACTGATAAAGCAAACCCGGGAGGGGTGAGAATATTAAGGGATGGAAGAGTAATAGCAAAGGTAAATATTTTCAGAGATAATAGTGAAGATTTAAAAAGCAAAGGGATAACGATTTTGCCTCGTGATATAATTGTTGTACCGAGGAAATTCCTTCCGACATTACAGGAATGGTCAATTCTTATATCCACAGCGCTTACCGTAGCGACGATAGTTAACCTCATTATTAATATGAGAAGGTAGATTGTATGAATAAAGATGTGAATGAAGAAATATCGCTGAAAGAGTATATCAATATTATTTACTCGAGAATCAGGGTTGTCATTGCCGGTATTCTTTTAACTCTTATTTTAGTGGGGGTGTATACTTTTACGCGGAAACCGTTGTATGAAGCAAGCACAACTATCAGAGTCGATCAAAACAGAGAGAGCAATATACTGTTCGGTGACTATACGCAAATATTAAATCAGGATGTAATGCAAACGGAAATTGCAATGATAAAATCCCGCTCGTTATCCGAAAGGGTAGTTAAAAATCTTAATTTGAACGTTCAAATAAAAAAGAAGAAGGGGGATTTCGATGTTGATTTGGTAGGGCTTTCATTAGATCGGGAGTATTTCAAAGGACGAATAAAATTTCTTTTTAATAGTGATACAAGCTTCATTGCGTCAATTAAGGGAAAAAAGATATTCGAAGGTAAAATAAACGATAAATTCGATTTTAACGGAATTCATTTTATCTTAACTGCGAAAGGTGTAAAACGGGGTAATTTCTTTATTGTTAGTGTGAGTGATGTTGCCCACAGAGCATTGGGTTTAAGCAATTCCATAAAAGTTGCACCGGTAAAAGATGCCATGATAATGAAAGTTACAGTTTACTCACATGTTCCAGCTTTGGCGGCTAAAATTGCAAACAGTATAGCAAATGAGTATATTGTTCAAAGTGTTGAATATGAGAGAAGCGATGCAAGGAATGCAAGAATTTTCATAGAAAAACAGTTGAAATCAGCAACGGAAAATTTAAAGGAAGCTGAAAATGCTTTAAGGGATTACAAGGAAAAGGAAAAATTTGTCATACTTGATGAGAATGCCAAGGATTATATAAGCAATTTGAGCGATTTTGAATCACAGAAAGCACAGTTTGAGATGGATATTACGGCACAGGAGATGGTTATAAAGAATATTCAGAATCAAATGACCGACTCACTTAGCCCCTACAACAGATATAAGAAATTTGCGGCTATTCCCTCTCTAAGTGGCAACACAACGATTCAGGAATTGCAGAATAAACTGATGGAGCTTGAGATGAAGCGCTCCGAATTGTTACAGGAATACACGGAAAGGCATCCTGAAGTTATAGCAATTAACGGTCAAATCGAGGATATCAAGAAGGATATTTCGGATATTGTAAAGAATGTTGTAATGACGGGTCCTTCCAGCGATGATCCAATATATCAGAATTTAATGTCCACAATAATTAGTGCCATCACAAAAATAAAAGCGGATAGCGGGAGCATTAGAGCTTTGAATAAGATAATAGGAAACTATAACCATAAACTAAGCAAATTGCCGGAGAAAGAGGTAACATTAGCACAGCTTATGAGGAAAAAGAATGTTAATGACAAAATTTACACGATGTTACTGACAAAACTCGAAGAAGCAAAGATAAATGAAGCTAAAACTACTGCACCTGTGAGAATTGTCGATTCTGCCATTATTCCGACATCCCCCATTAAACCGAGGAAAAGACTCAACATGATAATGGCTCTCTTTTTAGGTATCTTTATAGGCCTTGGGGGAGCATTTTTAGTAGAATATTTAGACAATACGATAAAATCTCCCGATATAATCGAAGATTACTTCAAGTTACCGTTTCTTGGTATTATACCTTATATTAACGGTAATGATATAAAAAAGAATGAACATTACAAGAGCAAAACGGCAGTTAAAAACAAATTAATTACTCAATATGCCCCGGAGTCTCCCATTACGGAAGCATATAGAGTTATTAGAACCAATCTTCAATTTGCATCTATTGATACTCCATTAAAATCGATTCTTGTAACGGGAGTACAACCGGAAGATGGAAAAACCACGACAGTTTGTAATATTGCAATAACATATGCAAATATGGGGCTTAAAACTGTTATAGTAGACACGGATTTAAGGAAGCCGCAAGTCCACAGGATGTTCGGATTAAAAAACCAAATCGGTATTTCCAATTATCTAATAGAGAAGAAAAAAATAAGTGATATTGTTCAGGAAACGGATATCAATAATTTGAGTATTGTTGCCGCAGGTAAAATCAAAGGTAATTTCGGTGAAATTTTAAATTCAGATAAGATGAAGAAATTTATACAATCGATGAGTGAGAAGTTTGATATCGTACTCTATGATTCTCCACCTGTACTTTCCGTTGCGGATCCGTTAATTCTCGGTTCGCAGATGGACGGGGTCATACTTGTAGTAAGATATGGTGTTACGGATAAGGATGCCATAATGCATGTTAAGAAGATAATTTCACAACACTCAACGAAACTTATAGGTGTTCTATTAAATGCCAACAGAAACTATCACTCGAGAGGATATAAGTACTATTATTATGATTACTATTCCGCCAATGAAAAGAGAAAGAAAAATATCATTCAAAAATTAATTGAGAGGATTTGATTATGCACAGAATATTACTACATTTTGGGAATTTTAAAATTTATTCATACGGGGTAATGCAGGCGCTGGCTTATATAATTGGTATTTACGTTGCTGTTTATTACGGGAAAAAGAGAAAGATTGATGGCGACAAAGTTATTGATCTGAGTTTGTGGATCGTATTCGGAGCCATTATAGGTGCAAGGTTGTGGTTTATTCTTGAGGATTGGCACTATTTCAGCGGGAATATTGCCGAAGTATTCAAAGTCTGGAATGGTGGTCTCGTTTTCTACGGTGGTTTCATTGGTGCTGTAATAGCGATGTTTATATATATAAAAAAGTACAATTTAGACAGTATTAGCATTATGGATATGCTTTCTCCTTCTCTTGCAATAGGAATTGCGGTGGGAAGAATCGGTTGTTTTTTAAACGGTTGTTGTTATGGAAAAATCTCCTATCATGGTGGTATATCTTTTCCTGCTAAGGATTTTCCTCCCCCTTATATCGATCAACTTCAAAAAGGATTGATTAAACCCGGAGCGACCCATTCGTTACCGGTAATACCCACACAGTTATACAGCTCGCTGGACGGTCTTATCATATTTCTCATACTTGTATTTATTGCATCACGGATCAAGATTAAAGGGGTGCTTGTATCAAGCCTATTTATTCTCTACGGCATCCACAGGTTCGTGATTGATTTTTTCCGAGCGTATAGTGGTAATGCATTGGCTCTTAAAATAATGACGCTTAGCCAATTTGTAAGTTTGTGTATTATAATCGCCGGTATTGTAGGGCTTTACATTTCACTCAGAAAGGGGGTAAAGTATGACTTCTGATTTATTGAAATCGTTCAATGAAAACTATAACGAATTGGAACACAAATTTGATGATAAGAAAATTACGCGTGAGAACATAGCAACTTATATTGATCATACATTATTGAAACCCGAAGCCACTATCGGAGATATCAAAAAATTATGTAATGAAGCAAAGAAGTATAAATTCAAAGCGGTATGTGTGAATCCCTACTATGTAAAATTTGCCTCAAGGGAACTCAAAGGCACAGATATCGAAATAGCATCCGTTGTTGGATTTCCTTTGGGCGCCACTGCCAGAGAAAACAAAATAACAGAGGCAAAAAGAGCCATAGATGAGGGGGCTTCCGAACTCGATATGGTAATAAATATAGGAGCGCTTAAAGACGGAGATACAGGTACAATACGAGAAGAGATTGAGGGAGTTGTATCTCTCGGGGTGATAACAAAAGTTATTATTGAGATTTGCCTTTTGAGTGATGAGGAAAAAGTAATAGCAACACAGATTGTAAAAGAGGCTGGTGCTTCGTATGTAAAAACTTCAACAGGATTCAGTAAAAGCGGTGCGACTTTGAGAGATGTTGCCCTTTTGAAATTTATTGCCGGAGAGGAAATGAAAGTAAAAGCAGCGGGAGGCATAAGGGACTTTGCTACGGCACAAGCTATGATTTTTGCCGGAGCGGATAGGATCGGAGCTTCGAGAAGTGTGAATATTGTTTCAGGGGAATAAAATGAGGAAAATATTAATTTTTACGTTACTGATTCCTTTTTTATCCTTATCAGCTGCCAAAACGGAGATTCCCTTCGAAATCAATTATTACGGCATTTCCCCGGGGGCGGAAGCACTTTCCATGGGTTATGCATTTAGCGGTTACGGCATAAGCCCGGCATCTGTTTTTTGGAATCCCGCAAATATCTCACTCATGAAATTTTCCTCACTTTATCTTGATTTTGCAAAGTATGACAGTGTTGATATCACGGATTTAATTAATTATCAAAACGGATTGAATGGAGCGAGACTTGATTTTCTTTCTCTCGTATCAAAGGAAGGGGGTATTTCGTGGCATCCTATTAGCATATCGGAAGTAGATGACAGTATTATTTCTTATTCAGACAGTTTTGTCAGGATTAAAGGAGCTTCTCACGTTGATGAAATTCTTTTTACTATAACTTCAATGACTGGGAATTTATCCTACAAAGGTCCTGTCTATTACGGTTTCAACATTAAATATTATAGAGGAGCACTTGCTTATGCGAAAAGTGTGTATGCAAACGATTCAACATTAATCGACAATGATATAGAAATCGATTATTCCAATGGTTTCGGTACTGATGCCGGGGTTTTATATGATGCAAGAAAGCTGAGAATAGGTTTTACTGTTAGCAATATTTTTTCACGCGTTATATGGGCAAACCATAATACGGCAAGAATTCCCACGAGATTTAATTTAGCTCTGGCTATTGTTCCGAACAATTATGTGAGCGGAGATTTTGAGGTTACTAAGTTCGTTACTAATTCACCGTTTATTTTTTCATTGGGATTATCCGGTAAATTGAGGGGAACCGGTTCATGGTATAACAACTTGCGATTTTCCGGTGGAGTATACTCGATTTCAAGCAGTTTTAACTTAAATAACTCGATTTACTCCTTTGGTCTTGGTTATTTTGCGGGTAAATTTAGAATTGCAACGGCGATTTCCGGTTACAAAAACCAGTTTTTTCCGAATTTTCATCCGGAATATAGGGTCTCTTTATCATTAACACAAAACAAGGAGTTGTAATGAAAAATATTTTATTAAGTATAGCGATTGTATCAGTGGTAGTTGCGGTAACCGGTTGCGCGTTTGTTAACCCGGTTTCGGTGAATGAGAAGGGTGTTTTTACAAAACAGGCGATCACAGCCAATCTTATTGTGCCCGACAGTACTGCTCCGGTGCAGGTTAAAACAGTATTGTTACATTGGGTATTGAACCAGGAACCGACATATGATTCGATAAAAATATTGAAGAGCGAAGAAACGGATTCATCTAATTTTACACTTACAGGAGAAGTTGTAGCTCAGAAAACGGGAAGTTTTGAGGATACGTTAACCGATGCGGAAATCGGTAAAAACTATTACTTTAAATTACAAGGTTCAAATGGTGAAGAATTAAACATCTATTCCATAGAATTTTTACCATATCTTCAGATCTATTCTCCTGTTGATACGGTTAACGCAAACGATTTCTCAATAACATGGAACAAAATTGTAGGTACGATTACCGATATCCATGTATTTCTGTTAAATGGCTCGGATACAACGACGATTTGGAATTATGATATTACAATCAGTGATACGACGGCAATAGATACTTCGGTGCAATTCAACTGTGACGGATCGGCAAGTGATACACTGTCATCCGGAAAATTCTACGATATCACAGTTACAACAACAAGAGGAGATGCAACTACTATAGGCTCCAGGGTTTTCTTTAAAAATTAGTTTGAAGCAGGATTAATATTAATTTAATATTGAGAGGGCAACATCAGAAAAGTATGTTGCCCTCTTCCGTATCTATTTCAGTTTTGTTTTCTTTGGCATTTTTGATATTTCGATTCAAAGAATCGAGTTCTTCTTTCTTTTTTCTTATTTCTCTTGTTAGTAACTCTCGGGCTTCTTTTAATTTATTGATGTTTCCTATGCTCTTTTGCAGTATATCCCTCAGGCTGATAGCTTTTCCCTGCAATTCCCTAACATTGTTTTGCAACATGTTTTTCTCACTTTCAAGAGCTGTTATATCAGATTGAATGGAAGCTACTTCTTGCAATTTCTTGTCGGAGATATTCTCCTCCGCTTTTCTCAATTCTTCTTTTTTCTTTAGAATTTCCTGAGATAGGGTGATTTCCTCTTGTTTTCTCGTATTAATTATATTTTCAATTTTCTTTCGCATTATTTCTATTTTTTCGAGTGTATTTCTTGCATTACTTATATCTCTATTGATTCTTTGGAGCTCCTTCTTTCTATCCGCAATTTCCATATCGAATTTTTGTAATGATTCTTCTTTATTTGCGGATATAACCTCTAATTCCCCTTCTCTGACTTTGTTGAGATTCTGAATTTCCTGATTAAGCGAATTGTATTTTTGATTAAGTTCGTCATACTCTTTATATTTTATTTTTAGCTGTTTTTCTATCTCTCTGCTTTCCGCCTTGAAGGTTTCAAGGTTTCTCTTAACGAGTTCTAATTCGCCCCTCTCTTCATCAAGCTCTTTACTAACATCTCTATTTTCTACAATAGATTTCTGAAGTTTTTCCAATTCTTTATGTGATTTTTCATATTGCTTTTTTAAGGAGTTTAATTCCGAAGTAATATTCTCTTTCTCCTCGATTAATTCCGCTAAATCGTTTCCTATTTCCGTTTTTTCACTGTTCAGTTTATCAATTTCATTTAGCAGTTTCTCTATTTCTTTGGATTTGCTCTTCTCGTTTTCGATTTTCTCGGAAATTTCGGACAGAATCGATTTGGATTTTTCAATTTTACTGCTTATATTTTCCAACTCATCTTGTTTGTCACGGATTTCCTTATTCAGATTTTCTATTTTACTGTTTGATGTCTCAATTTCGTTGTTTAAAGACTCTAAATCGCTATTTTTGGAATTGATTTGGTTATTCATATCGGTAAGTTCTTTATCAAGAGATGCTAATTCGGCTTTCTTTTCCTTTATCCGGGAAGATAATTCCTTGTTGTCATTTTGTAGTGACTCGTTATTTTCCTGCAATTTTTTCTGTTTTGCCTCGAGTTTTGATATCTCTTTTTCTAATTTGGATTGCTGTTTCTCGAGATTTTTAATATCTCGATTCATATTACGGAGAGATGCTTCCGCATTATCGATGTCCCCTTTGTTCTTATCGAGAGTATTTTCAGCTTCTTTGATTTCGTCATTTAGCTTTTTTAAGAATTTCTTGTTTTTGTCTATTTCGGTTTCAATTTGGTTGTTTTCTGCTAAAAGAGATTTATTTCTCTCCTCCGATTCTCTGATGTCGGATTGTAGATCTTTCAGGTGTGCTTCTTTTTCTTTAATTGTTTTTTCGGTATCACGCAGTGATTGATTTAGTGTTTCAAGTTCCTGTTCCTTTTCACTGACTTCAAATGCTGCTGTCATTTGTTTTGCGATGTTGTCTTCAAGTCCTTCTAATTCACCGTTTTTCTTGTCTATTTCCGTCTTTAATTCTTCAAGTTTTAAATTGAGTTCATTTATCTCCTCTTGTTTTTTTTCATTCATTTCGGAAATTGCCTTTTCACTGTTCTCTTTGACTGTTTCATACTCAACTTGCTTATCTGCAATTTCTTTCTTTATCGATTCCAGCTGTTTTTCATATTTTTCTATTTTAGATTCGGCGGTTTCTATTTTACTTTCCAGTTCTTCAATCTCGCTCTTTCTTTCACTTAGAGCTTTTTCAAGTTTCCTATTCTCGGATTTTATCCTATCATTTTCCTTGTTAAGGTTCTGTATATTTTCATTCAGTTTATTAAGTTGTTCTTCATTTTTTGCGAGTTCGTCTTCTAATTCGGATTTTTGCTGTCTTAAAAGCTCTATTTCATCTTCTTCTCGGTTCTTTTGATTGCTTAAATTTTTAATTTCTTCTCTTATCGCTGTCAGTTTTATTGATTCATTTTCTATTTCTCCTTCTTTCGCTTCAGGAGCAAGTTCTTTTTCTTTAGCTGTTTCGATAGGAGATTTTTCCTGTTCGCTCTCTTCAAGGATTTTTTCTTTCGCAGGAACTTCTGCTTTCTCTTCTGCCGATTCCGCCACTTCGGCGGTTTCGGATGTTTCGTTCTCTCCCTCCGCTATGATATTTTCCATATCTTTGTTCGCAACTTCCAACTCTTCCTTTATTTGGTCGATCTGCTCCTCTAAGGACTCATCGTTTGTTCCTGTTTCTGCTATTTCTTGCTTTTCTTCACCGGGAGGAGCGGATTCTTTCGTTTCCATATCTGACATTATATTGTCCAGATTGTCTGTTAAATCCATTAAATCCATTTCAATGGATTCTATATCCGGAACCACATCTTCCGCTTTTTCTTCTTTTTCAGGTATCGTTTCTTCGGGAGTATTTTCTTCTATTTCCTCTGCTGCAATTTGACGGAGCTTTTCGAGTATCGATTTTTTATCGTTTTCTTTTGAACTCTTTTCGATGGATTTATTATCTGTGGTTGATTTTCCTTTACTCTTTTTTTTCTTCCTCTTTTTTGGTTTAAACATATCATCCTCTTGGTAGATAAAGTTTTAATGTTTCTTTGAGATACTCGCGGTCAACGTGTGTATATATCTCTGTTGTTACAATATTCGAATGGCCGAGCATCTCCTGCACAGAACGCAAATCTGCTCCTCCTTCGAGAAGATGGGTAGCAAAACTATGTCTGAGTGTATGGGGAGATACATGTTTCTTAATGCCAGACTTTTGCGTATAATACTTTAATATTTTCCAAAAACCCATTCGCGAAAGAGGTTTTCCATTCATATTTAAAAAAAGTATATCAGAATAAAGAGAAAATTTCAAGTGTCTTCGAACATTGTTTAGATAAAGCTTCATATACTTTATTGCGTATTGCCCTATGGGGACGATTCTTTCTTTGCTCCCTTTTCCAAATATTCTTATTAAAGATTCGTTGAAATCGATATCTGAAATTTTTAAATTAATGAGTTCACTTATGCGAAGTCCCGCGCCGTAAATTGTTTCCAACATTGCCCTATCGCGAATACCCTTGTTTGTGGATGTGTCGCAACTATCGAGCAATTTTATAACTTCTCGTTGACTTAAAACGTCGGGCAATTTTCTCATAATTTTGGGAGGGCTAAGATTTGATGCAGGGTCATTATCAATGTATCCCTCTTCGTATAAGAAAAGGAAAAATGCCCGTACCGAAGAGATTTTTCTACTTACCGATGTTGCAAGAAAATGTTTTTTTGTAAGTTCGATGAAGTAATTTTCAATTAATTCTGCATCTATATGTCGATTTTGCACATAAGCCAATAACTGTTCTATGTCTTTTATATATGCCTCTACGCTATTCTTTGAAAGGCTTCTTTCGGTAAGGATGTAGTCTTTGAAAATTTCCTTGTATTTCTTATAGTTTGAAAGATTCGCCATAATCTGGAATGTGGGTCGTTGTTTCAACGGTTTCAATGACCTTTGCCTGCAATGCCTCGATTTGAGTTTCCTCTCCGTGCACGAGAAATAGCTCTTTGGGAGATGCCGATTTAATGTGTTTTACAAGATCCCTTTGATCGCCATGGGCACTAAATTCGTCGAAAATAACTACTTCGGCATTTACAGGGTAAACTTCTCCGAAAATTTTAACTTCCTTTTCTTCTTCACGGATTCTTCTCCCCAGAGTGTTTCTTGCCATGTAACCGACAATCATAATTGTATTCTTTTTGTCTGAAATATTATGTTTTAAGTGGTGTCTTATACGACCGGCTTCGCACATACCGGAAGCGGAAATTATTATACATGGTTTATTACTCTCGTTAAGCTTTTTGGATTCTTCAACGTCTCTGATGTATGTCAATCGCTTAAAGCCGAAGGGATCATCATGGTTGTTTATTAATTCCCAGGTTTCATCGTCAAAACATTCCCGATGTTTTCTGAAGACATCTGTTGCATTTACAGAAAGAGGACTGTCCACATAAACCGGCATTACGGGGACTTCCCCGGATTCGACCAATTTGTTTAGTTCGTAAACAACCTCCTGTGTTCTGCCCACGGAAAATGAAGGAATAACGATTTTTCCCCCACGTTTATATGTTCTCAGTATGATTTCTTTAAACCTTGCCGATACATCTGTTATATCGCCATGGAGTCTACCACCGTAAGTTGATTCGCTTATCATTGTGTCGACTTTTTCTATTATATCCGGATCTCTTATGATAGGAAGGTTTTGCCTGCCGAGATCTCCGGTAAAAAGAAGTTTCTTTATCGTTCCGTTTTCCTGATACTCTAACAGTAATTGAGCGGAGCCGAGTATGTGTCCAGCATCAAAGAATGTAAAAGCTATATCATCGGTAAGCTTCACTTTTTCATAGTACTTAACACCATGAACAAGGGGCATGACATCTTCCGCATCACTAACAGTATAAAGCGCTTCAACAAGAGGTTCTCCCCTCTTTGCTTTTTTCCTGTTTATATATTCGACATCCATTTCCTGTATATGACCGCTATCTCGGAGCATAATATCTATTAAATCCTTTGTAGCTTTTGTGGTAAATATTCTGTTCTTATACCCGTTTTTCACTAATAGAGGGAGAAGTCCGGAATGATCGATATGGGCATGTGATAAAATTAAAAAATCAATATTTTTGGGATTTACGGGAATTCTTTTATTCAGTTCCGTTGCCACCGAACGCTTGCCTTGATGCATTCCGTAATCGAGCATTATGTTTACACCGTTAATTGTAACTAAATGTTTAGAGCCTGTTACCTCTTTTGTTGCTCCGTAGAATGTAATTTCCATTATTACCTCTTTTTTATATATTGTTATAAATTAATTCATATTCAAATATAGAATAAAATTATGCTTATGTCAAAGATAATAATATGAAAACGGTAGATATGTTCACTTGCCCTAAAGTTCCGGAGGGCAGGTATAGATATATAACAGATATAAACGTGGAAAACCAAGAATTCATAGTGATGATGCATGTTATTCGGGAATTGCCCCTTTGACATTCAAAATTCATATTGAGATATCAGAGATATTGAAAGCGAGTTTAAAACAAGAAAAGTCTTCTTTTATATGTCTTAAATTATTCTCTCTGCTTTTTCAGCTCCTTTTTCATATCAGTTTGTCACTTTTCTCACCAATGCTTTCCTTTCTTTTAAATATAAATTCATGGAATAATCACTTACAAACAGTTCCAAAATATTCTTTCCATTGCTTTAAATTACCTTTTCCTTAAATTTTTTAAGAGGCAATTCTTAATATTGACAAAATTATAACATTACATTATAATAACTCGGAATTGAGCGGGAGTGGCTCAGTGGTAGAGCGTCACCTTGCCAAGGTGAACGTCGCGGGTTCGACTCCCGTCTCCCGCTCCATAAAGTGGCATAGCGGTGTGGCGGCATAGCCAAACGGTAAGGCGGCGGTCTGCAAAACCGCTATTTATCGGTTCGACTCCGGTTGCCGCCTCCAGAATCAACATGCCGGGATGGCGGAATTGGCAGACGCAGCGGACTTAAAATCCGCTGGAGGTTAACTCCGTGCCGGTTCAAGTCCGGCTCTCGGCATTTTTCAGTTTCACTTGATTAATATTTAAAAATGTAGTAGATTTATATTATGAAATCCGTTTATGAAGTACTTGAAGCAGCGGGGAACCGATATTCCGGTAATTATTCTCATAAGTATAGGATAAACGGACACTTTTCAAAGATTACATATGCCGAGTTATTTGAAGCTGTCCGCTATTTCCGACAAGGATTGCATTTAATAGGCGTTAAACAATACGATCATGTTGCCCTGTTTTCGGATAACAGAGTGGAATGGATAATAGCGGATCTTGCGATTTTGTCTCTCGGAGCGGTCGATGTCCCGCGAGGAACCGATTCAACAAAAAAGGAACTATTATATATTGCAAAACACTCGGATTCACGATTTGTAATTCTTGAGAATTGTAAGTTATTAAAAAAATTATCCCCGGATCTTTTTAAGGTCATAGCTAAGAAACGAATAATAACGATTGAAAAATGCGAGGGTTTTTTGTCTTTTGACGATATTATTGAAAAAGGAAAATCCGTAAGAGGGGTGGGACAGGTAGGGAAAGTGAACATAAAAACAGATGACCTAGCCACGATAATCTATACATCGGGGACGACCGGATGGCCCAAGGGAGTTATGTTGACTCACGGCAATTTGTTACATAATATAAGGGCGATAACCCCATTGCTTAAGATTCGAGACGGTTCGAAGGAAAAAACCCTCTCCATATTACCCGTTTGGCATGTTTACGAGAGGACATTTGAGTATTGTACGTTTTCAAGGGGGGCATTACAGGTATACACGGACATAAAACATTTTGTTTACGATTTGGAGCATGAAGCTCCTACGTTAATATCTTGTGTCCCGAGAATATGGATAATGGTATACAGAAACATCATAGATAAGGTAAAAAAAGAAAAGCCGTTAAAAAAAGCGATATTTTTCATAATGTTGAATATTTCCCTTGCCTTTGAAAACAGTATAAGAATATTGTTTAGAAGGGACACGGTTATTAAGCCCGAATCCTTTTTAAAAACTCTTGTCAAGGCACAAAAAGCGCTCATTTTAGTTTGGCTTCTTTTACCGTTTAAATTATTAGCTGCCGAGATGTTTCATCCGATAAGGAAAAAGGTGGCGCGGAGGTTAAAAGCTGCTTTCAGCGGTGGCGGAGCATTACCTCCGTATATAGATAACTTTTTTAATGCTATCGGTATAAATATACTTGAAGCCTACGGGTTAACGGAGACTTCCCCGGGAATATCCGGACGGCATATTGATCATAATGTTTTACATACTGTTGGTCCTCCTTTTACGGAAACGAAAGTAAAAATTCTCGATGAAGAGGGAAAACCTGTTCCGAAAGGGGAAAAGGGTATACTATATGTGAAGGGCCCTCAGGTTATGAAAGGTTATTATAAGAATAAAAAAGCCACGGAAAAGGTTCTTGATAAAGACGGTTGGCTTAATACGGGGGATCTTGCGATTATGACGCAGAGAGGAGAATTGATAATTGTCGGTAGAGCTAAAGACACGATTGTTTTGCTAAGCGGAGAAAACGTGGAACCGACACCGATTGAAAAGAAATTAATGGAATCGGACATTATATCCAATGTTGTGGTTATCGGACAGGATGAGAAGGATCTCGGTGCCCTTATAACATTGAATGAAGAATACTTGAGGAGAGAGATAGGCGATACGATAAAGGATCTTGAAAATACCGTTATCGGGAAAAAGATAAAGGAAGAATTAAATAAACTCATAAACGAAGAATCCGGGTTTAAACCGTTTGAAAAAATCAGGCATTTCAAGATCCTGCCAGAAGGATTTAAGGTCGGGGATGAATTGACGGAAACATTGAAAATTAAGAGAAGCGTAATAAGAAAAAAATATCAATCATTGATCAGGGATATGTTCGGCAAAAAATAAAATTTCTTCCTTAGTATGTTTTAGTAAAGAATTCTTTTAAGTGATTTTTGTTTTTATGGCAGAATTTACCGTTTTTGACAAAAAAACAGATTTATTATAGAATACTTTTATATAAAAAAAGGAGGTATTTATGAAGCGCTTACTGTTTTTGCTATCATCATTGTTTCTTTTTGTTTCTTTGAACGCTTATACGGTTTCTTGGCAGGAGAATGTTACAAATTATCATAATGCTTATACCAAGGCGATTGCCGTTGATTCTCTTGGAAACTTATTTGCCACCGGTTTTCAATCCGACGGAATTAGCGAGTATAACTTTGCAACGGTTCGGGTGTCACCAACGGGAAGTGTTTTATGGGAAAAATATTTTATTTCAAATAATTCGCATGATGAGCATGCCAACGGGATAGCCTTGGACGGGGAGGACAACGTAATCGTTGCGGGAAACGGTTACAGGTCTGCCGGTCATATATTTCTTACGGCAAAATACGACTCGTCGGGTAATTTGTTATGGACGGATTCCATAGGAAGTGTAAATGACAACACTGCCGAGGATGTAGTAACGGACGGCAGCGGAAATATATATGTGGCAGGTTACATTTCACCTTCGGACACCTTACATAATGCTTTTATAGTAAAATACGATTCTATCGGTAATGTAATCTGGCAAGATACTTTAATCGATACGATTAACAGCAGGATAAACGGCATAGCGTACAGTGATTCGGGCTATCTATATGCTATAGGAACTATATACGGAGATACGAGCAATTCTATTTTCTTAGCTTCCATTAATAGTGACGGAAGTTTAAGATGGAATTTTAAGATTGCGGACGGCAGCGATTCGAGGAGAGTTGCAGCCGATGAATTTGGGAATGCCGTGATTATATATAATAATGCGAGTTATTCTTTCATACGAAAATTTTCTCCATCGGGAAATGAAATCAGAACGGATTCCGTTTCAAATGTTACGGGAAGTGATGTTTGTGTTAGCGGTTCGGGATATGTATACTTTGTAGGAACAATAAACTCGTCTTCTCCGACATGTCTGTATGCAATAAAAATGGATTCGATTTTTAATATTTTATGGGAAGATACAACAAGTGTAAATGGCAACGGAGCAATCGGTGTGGGAATAGGGACGGACGAATATGATGACATTTATGTGCTTTCATCGGTTGATATATCTGTTCCTACCTATTATATAATAAAATATATTCCTTCCATTGACTTCGGAGTTAGTAGAATTGTTTCCCCCTCTGCAAGTGTATATGCGGGATATATCCATCCTTCCGCGGAGGTTGTAAATTTCGGGGAATTCGCCGATTCGAATTTTAATGTTATTGAAACGGTTTATGATACAACAAGCGGGTTTTCTCTAGTTGATACTACGAGTGTATCCTATTTGTCAAAATACGATTCTACAACCGTTTCTTTTGATTCTTTACTTGTTGAAGCCAATCACGCGTATAAGATAACAGTTTATACCGATCTTGCCGATGGGCATTCGTCCAATGACACGAGTTTTGTTTATACGAATGTAGAGCCGTCGGTTGATGTCGGTGTAGATACGATTCTATCTCCTTGTCCGGGATTTAACGATTCGGGAGTCGTGGTGGTTAAGGGTAGATTCTTCAATTACGGCAGCAGCACCTATTCTTTCGAGGTATATGCGACAGTCACGGATTCAGTAACGGGAGATTTGATGTTTCTCGATTCAAGTTTTGTGAGCAATCTTTTCCCTTCCGACAGTACGGATGTCTCATTCGGTTCGGTGGAATTTGTTTTAGGCCATACATACAAAACAATGGTTTACACCGCAAATACAGATACGAACGCAAGCAATGATACGGTGACCGTATATAGCAATGCCAGACATTTCAAGGTATTGTATGTAGAGGATGCGGAGGGATACGGAGCTCCTTATCATCCGGATCCGGTTTGGTACATGCCGCTTGAAAACATAGTCGGAGACAGTAATCTCTACTGGTTCGGTCCTACGGACAGCGCTTCCGAGAACGGTCCCTCTCTACAGCTTATGAAAACTGCGGATCTCATCATATGGAACACATACGATTATTATGATGAACAGTGCTTTACCGACAGGGATACGGTAAATCTGAACGACTATATGTTGAACGGAGGAAAAGTATGGCTTATAGGACAGGACATAGTTTATAGCATGTATGATAAAAGAGGTTCTAAGAGAGAGATGAGAGGTGCGACATCGGTGCCGTGGTTAAGTGAATATTTCGGTGTTGATTCCGTTTATGAGGATTTCATATATGATTCAACAATGACGATAGAAGGTGTCGGTCCCGTTTCGGGTCCTCCCATAGCCATTCACAGTGATTTCGACACAAATTATGACGGAGATTTGTATCCGGACGAGATTTTCTACGATTCTATGGATACACCGGTATTGATTGAGCCGGACAGTAATTTTGTAATAGGAGTCGTGTCGAAAGATTCTACCAGAGCCGTTTGGACGACAGCTTGCCGCGGAGTGAATGTTTCCACGGACAGTTCGTGGACGACGCTTGTAAAGGGTATGCTTCGTATTTTCGGAATCGGGGAAGAGGGAATAAATGCGAAGACGGTGAGTGTCCCCGACATAAAGAAATATTCTATAACGGGTAGAACGGTAAATCACTTTGTCGATTTCATGTACAAAGGACCGACGAGAGGAGACATAATGATAAACGATATAAGCGGC
>Ga0190359_1001205_pt1 | contig 16565 bp, 24 predicted proteins | sample 48721823_MG_FD_161269 | JGI IMG/M metagenome (GOLD analysis project Ga0190359, IMG submission 161269) | Hydrothermal vent microbial mat bacterial communities from Southern Trench, Guaymas Basin, Mexico - 4872-18-2-3_MG | ecosystem: Environmental > Aquatic > Marine > Hydrothermal vents >... | reverse complement strand
ATTTCTCCTTGTTTTGTGATTCGCTATCCAAAATTGGAGAAATCCGTTTTAATTTCAAAACACTTTTTTGTTCTTTAGCACGTAACTTTGCAACAACGCCTAATTTTTATCGTGTGGCACGACCCTTGTGGTCGTGCTTCTTAAGATTTCATTAACATTAGTATTTCCTCTTCATTCCCAGACAGGAGTTTGGGAATCAGGGGTTATATCCCCCTTTTCCAAAGGGGGATTACAGGGGGATTTGTTAGACTCATCTTTGACAGTTGCAAAAAAATGCTTCTTTAAAAACAACAAGTTACGGCCATTAGAATAAAACGTGGTACTACATTTTTGCAAAAATACCCATTTTTTGGGCCTAAGTTCAATATTTGCGTCCAATGATAGCTAACAACTGTCAAAGATGAGTTTAAAAAAACATCATTTGAAAAAATCAAAGAACAGGAAATTAAATTTGTTGAACACAAACTCAATCAGAGACCTCGAAAATCTCTTGAGTTCAAAACATCAAACGAATGTTTTCTCTAATTCTATAGTCGCACTTGAAACTTGAATTCACATTTATTAGGAATGATTAAGAGGATTGCTATGGAAGGCTAAATTAATGGAGGATATTGAAAACTAAATGAACCACTACAATTAATATTAAAGGATAAATTCCAGATATCCGTCCCACCAAAATCCCACTCGCCATCTCATTTGAGTCTCTGATACTCCATCAACATGACCAGCATTTTCAATGTCAATGAAGTGAAATTCTCCTTCTATTCCCCAGTGGATTGACGGATAGAATCTTACATCAAATGAAACCTCTGAGAAGTGCTCAACAATACCTGTTGGGAATGGTTCTGAATAACCCTGATCAACCGTGTAGGCAAACCATGGAGAATCCCATGGAGTAAAAAGACTCCCCTCACCTTTGCGAATCATACTATATTTAAACCTTATCCAGAGATTTCCACCAAACCATTTTGAAACACCTGCCTGCCAGAAGTCAAAATCATTTCCAAGTGGGTAGCCAAGAGGCTTGTTGCGGAAAGTAAATGTCTCCCACGGATTTGGAGTCTTGTAGGTACGATTTGTCACACGAACATACTCTCCCAAAAGCGTGAGTCCTGAAACTCCAAATGGATCGCCGAGACGAGTTCCAACAATCCAGCCAATCTCATTCGGCTCAAGATCTCCGGGACCAGTCTTTTCGATCTGAATGTCATCGATCAAAAGAGAGCCATAAATTTCCCATTTCTTAAGAGGTATAAAAACAACATCTACTGTGCCGAATGTATTTGCAGAACCGCTCTTATTCAGCTGTGCACCATGATAAAAAATAAATGGATTGAGAAATACCCAATCTAACTGCCTGTTTACTCCACCATACAGGACGGCTTCTGTAACAGAACACTGGAAACGTCCATGAAAAAGATTCACATCAAGCCGATGTGCAGATATATAACGCTTTGCACTAGATCCACCAAGCGAATCCGCAACCTCCGAATCAAGAGAAATATTATCAAGAACAGAAGCCAGAAATGTATATTGAAACAGACCCACCCGCGCCGAAGCAGTAAATTGATCCAGAGGTCTTGCAACGTCCGAAAAAAGAAGTGTCCCACCCTCGCCAGCACCCCAGCGTAAAAAATCTCTTCCAAATTTAAAACGAAACTTCCCAGTTGATACGGCTGCATATGCCTGTTCAGTGTAACCTGCAATCCCGCGCCATATCTTTCCTACAAAGGATGTATCTTCAACAAGATATTGATTAAAGTTGATTCCATTGTAGATTTCCACACTGCTGCCAATAGAGAGACTTATTTTACTTCTGTAAATTCCCATGTACTTTGCCTCCCCATCTTGCTGCCTGTTTAGGTCAGATTGAATCCGAGTGCCCAGTCTCAGCTTATAGCTCTCGACGTCCTTATTATCAAGTTCATTTATCTCTCCCTGAAACTCTTTGATTAGTCTTTTCAATAATTTAAGATCAGATGAATCGAGAAAGAGCTTCCTCTCCTTCAATCTATTCTCAATTCGCAGAAGAGCCTCTGCCACCTGTCCCCTCGTATAGGGACGATTCGTTGCGTAAAGCTCCTCAAAACATCCTCTCAACCTAAGTTCATCGATAAAATGGTATGCCCAGTGCCAGGAGGGAAGGGTCTGTTGCAGGGACCCGTCCACTAAAACCGGAAAAAGAAACACAAATATAAAAATTGATAGATAATGGCGCATTATTAACTCCTCAGTGTTAAAGCCTCATCTTAATTTCTCTATGTGTTTTATTCTTTGCATGAAAAATTAACAATACTTGCCATATAAAACTGCTTTGATGCAGAAAAAGCTTGCATTTTAGCATAATAATAGATATATTTTTCGCATAGAAAAGGAGGCTATAATTATGCGTACTACTCTGGATATTGATGATAAAATTCTAAATGAAACTATACAAATGACAGGTGCTTCCAGCAAAAGAAAGGCTATGGAAATTGCCCTCAGGGAATATATACGCTTTAAACACATTCAAAGACTTATAAGTCGTATTGATAATTATAAAAATTTCGATCTAACATTGAAAAAGCTAAAAAGTCTTAGAAATGAATAGCCCTGAATGTGTTCTGGTTGATACTTCTGCATGGATAATAGCCTTTCGTGGAGAAGGCGATCAGAATGCAACTGAATTTCTAAAACACAAAATTATACTAGGTCAAGTTGCTACTACTCCTCTTATTATCCTAGAACTCATACAAGGATGTAAGACAGAAAAAGAACGCGATCAACTCCGTAGCGAACTCGAAAGTTTACAAATTCTTGACATTGATAACAATGTATGGGAACAAGCATACGATGCAGTATTTCATTTAAGAAGAAACGGTATAACTGTACCTACTATTGATATAATTTTAGTAAGTCTCGCCCTTGAACACAACTGCATATTGTTCCACTTTGATCGCCATTTTCTAATAATAGCCAGATATCTTAAGAACCTAAATCTTATGTCGATAAAACATTTGGAATTATAAGAGTATCTTCTATCAATTAGAATACTAATTTTTACTTAGATAAGCCGAATGCCAGGATGGAAGGGTCTGGTGCAGAGACCCGTCCACTAAAACCGGGAAAAGAAAAATTATGTAAATAAATAACGACGCATTATCCCCCTTGGTTTATAGCCTCATTTTCCTGACCTTGTGAATAATCGTATCTTTTACTTCCGGCCATTCCACACTTTTTATCATCGCAGGCATGGGCTCTTTCTCTGCATCTTCAAAATAAACAAGCGATTTCAGTAAATGATAATTGTTGCTTATCTCCAAACCATATTTGTTTTTATACTGTTCAAAAAGTTCGGAAAGCGAAAAAATATTGAGTAAAAAATAGATGTCTATAAAATCTTTTCTGCTTCCTCTTCCTGAAATGGCATTAATCTTCATCAGAGCAATATCAAGTATATCAGAAATTATTATATTGTTGTACTTGTGTGGCGCCCTTATTAATAGATATTCATATTTTAAAAAAGATATATTAACGCTATTCAATAATCCGTTTATTGTATTCTCCATTTCATCAAAAAGCGCAAACTCTCCCAATCGCTTCAAACGACCGATTATTTCTTTTGCACAAAAATCGCTTTCAATAATGAAATCAAAATCAAGAGACCTTCTATGTCCGATCTGCAGTGCCAGAGCAGTACCGCCAATCAAATAAAACGATTTCAACCACTCCTGCCTTGAAAGCAGTTTAAACAATTCTTTTTGTTCGTCAGGCAAAACCTCAACATGGAGAGACTCATCCACCAAGCATTATTCTCCAGTAATTTTTGGTTTTTTTATTGAGATTCCTGCTCCTTTCCACTACTTCCACCAGCATCTTTCTATCTGTATTTGACAATATCCATTTAACAGAATCAACATCCCCAAAATTCAGTATTCGTTCAATAATAAAAAAAGCATTTTTTTGCATGCTTAAATCCTCAAAATCGCAATCCCAGAAGTATTTTTTAAATCTTGTTGGGATGGTGTTTGAGTTATTTTCAAGATTTATCGACCTGTTTTTCATGCTGCTGAAAATTTAATTATATTTTGTGATTTATGATTGGTAGCTTTAAAAGTTCTTTAATATTGGATATGATATAATCTGCATCTTTTAAAAATTCCTTTCGCAATGTCGTTTGCACAGCTACACACTTCATCCCTGCTCGCTTTGCAGATGTGATCCCTAAAGGAGCATTTTCTACAACAAGACAATCTTTTCTTTCCAGACCCAGTTTCTTTCTTGCCAGGTCATAAGGCTCTGGACTGGGTTTTGACTTTACTACATCATCACCAGTTTGAATCAAATCAAACATGCTCCTCTGGTCCTCACTCAATGATCTTTCCATTGTCTTTCTGGCACTGGCTGTTACTACACCCAATCGAAAATTTTCAGATTTAAGTCTTCTCAATACATCCGTCACACCATCATAAAATTTTATATTAACAATCTGTTGATAGTAAACTCTTTTTCTCTCAATGAAATCATCAAATTCTTCAGCCGGCAGTGACACACCAGATTCTTCTATCAATATCGGTAAAATCTCACGCGAATTCCGACCTTCTTGAAGAAAAACCGTTTCCTCAGATACAACTCCACCTAATTCATCGAACACCTTCTTCCATGCCAGATAATGATAATATGATGTGTCAACTAAAACACCGTCCAAATCAAAAAAGATTGCCCGCAATTTCCTGCTACTCCTTCTTTATCCGTATCCGTTCTCTTAAAACCATAACAATATAATGCATAAGTGTGTTATGTACACTCTCAACTATACCCATGTTAAAAGAAGGTACATGAATTTGATATTGTACTATCTTCCCTAATTTTCCACCGTCGTAACCGGTAAATCCAACAGTAACCATATCATTATTATTAGCATATTCAATTGCTCTGATAACGTTTTCACTATTTCCAGAACCACTTATGCCCACTGCAATATCATCAGGCCTTGCAAAATTTCTGAGCTGTTGTTCAAAAACAGTTTCATATCCATGATCATTTGCCCATGCAAGTATGTATGGAACATTATCTGTTAAACTCATAACCCGAAACCGTTTGTATCCATCAAGATTAAATAGAGTACCCTTACCAAGATCTTCACAAAAATGTGAAGCTGCAGCACCACTGCCCCCATTCCCGAACATGAAAATCATTCGCTCATTATGGAAGCTTTCCTCCAGTAGCTGAATAAAAGAATTCAAGTGCTCTGAATCGATAGCTTCGTGAGCCTTAAAAACCTCACCTAAAAAATCTGAAAAAGAAATTATTTCCAATTGTAACTCCTGTAGTTAAAAATGATCTTACTACCGTGTCTCTCTAAAAAGAATGGAAGTTCACGATAACCAGACAAAGCTTCTCGCACTCTATTCTGAGCTTCTCTTGGCACATAGAGAAGCAAAAACCCACCTGCACCTGCTCCAGAAATTTTACCTCCAAGAGCCCCTGCTTTTATTGCTTTATCGTACATCTCATCAATATCACCATTAGAGATTGCATCCACCATCTTTTTTTTCTCTTGCCATGTTTCATTAAGTATTTCTCCAACCATATCAAGCTCACCCGACTCAAGAGCCGATCTTGCCAGATTTGCATGCTTTTTGATCTTTCGAAGAACATCCAATTTCTTTACAGTATTTTTCTTTTGTTTAGATAATATGAAATTTGCATCACGCGTCTTACCTGTGAAAAAAAGAAGTAGATTTGAACTAAATCTGCGGTATAATTCACTTCTCAGCCGGATACATTCTGTTTCCACAGTTTCATCCCATTTGAACTTGAAGAACTTTATCCCACCATATGCAGCTATATACTGATCCTGTTTACCTATGGGTTTACCAAGAATATCAATTTCAATATGACAGGCTTTTTGTGCAAGTTCTTCTGCAGATATTTGATCGCCGCGGTAAGCATAAAGGGCGTTGAGCAATCCTACAGTTATACTACTCGAAGATCCCAAGCCTGATCCACCTGAGGGAACATCTGCTAGTGTTGTAATCTCAACTCCTTTCTCAACACCAGCAAGCTTCATGGCCTCTCGCACAAGATCATGTTTTATCTCATCGACCGATTCTACAATCTCTTTCTTTGAATAATTAATATAAATTAAATCATCAAACCTTTCTTTAACAATGACATAGACATACTTATCAATGGTTGAGCTTGTAACTTCACCATCCTCGTGAGAGTAAAAAGCTTTTAAGTCTGTACCACCACCGGCGAAACTGATCCTCAACGGAGTCTGCGATATGACCATAACTTATCCTCATTTTGTGTGATATTTTCACAATTATCTATATTTGCAGAGGTGCAGTGAAGAAAAAGAGAAAGGGTGAATTTGTTTTATTCTTTGATTAATAGCCATGGCTCTGGTCTATTAATCATATTTACAAGTTTCCCAATAATCTGGTTATATGTTTCCAAAAGTTTTTCTCCTTCCGCTTCATCGAGATAGTTACATTTGACTGAAAATGCAATCCATGTCTGTGTCTCTGCTGCCTCTGACTCTGAGTCGTTCAGCTTACAAACAAAAGCAGCTTTATATCTTCTCTTCCTCCATGCTTCAGCAATGTTTGCACATACTGACCTAGATGATCGTCGTATTTGATCAGTCAATGCATATTTTTCTATAAGAGGAAACCTTTTGGTCAACTCAAAAATCTTCATCGCCCCATCAAAAGCTAATTTGTAAACATCCAATTCAGTATGATTAATAATAGGTTTAGGTTTATGTATCACATCTATCACTCCCATACTCCCCTGCTCCTTATGCTCCCCTGCCCTTTTATTCTCAGCGCCTTAGCAAATTTATCTTCCTCACCACTCCCATCTCTATCATCCTCTTCTCAGCATATTCTAATATATCTTCGATATTGGTCTGCTCTTCCAGATATTTTTTATAATCCTTCACGCTCTTCTCAGGTGTATGTTTTGGCTCCCAGCCCAAGGCCCTGAGCTTTGAAATATCAGAAAAAATATGACGTGTATCTCCATAACGATACTCACCAGAAATTTTCGGTTCGATATTCTTACCAAATACCTTCCGGACAATATCATAAAATTCAAGCACAGTATAGGCCCTTCCCCCACCGACGTTGAAGACCTGGTAGTCAGCCTCATCAGACTCCAGAACCAGTAGGTTTGCATTTACGACATCCTCAATATTCACGTAATCTCTCACCTGTTTTCCATCTTCATAAATCGTTGGTGCACGGTCCAGCAAAAGATTCAAGCAAAAAATGCGATTTGCACCAGAGTAGGCATTATAAAACGACTGTCGCGGCCCCTGAACAATTGAATAGCGCATAGCAACAGAAGGAATATCATATCGTCGTCCAAGACTAATACAAATGCTTTCCTGGGAATGTTTTGAAAGTGCATATTGATTCTGGGGATTGATTTTCTCTTCAGGAGTTGGAAGCCATTGCATCACTGAACTACATTGTGGACAGTGATGTTCCCAGTCACCTTTTGATAACTGGGCCTCAACACGAATATCGGGAATCGTCTCACCATGTTTAGAGCAGCGATACAGCCCCTCACCCAGAACAGCCTGTGAACTGGCAACAATCACTTTTCGTACAGGTAATTTCTTCTCAACGATAATTTCATAAATCAGGGCAGTACTAACACTATTGACATAGAAATAGGTACTAAAATCTGGAAGATAATCCTGGTAAGCCGCAAAATGATAAACAGCATCAACCCCGTCCAATGCATATTCCAGTGTCTTCTTATCCCGGACATCTCCGAATATGAACTCTGTCTCCTCAGGGATATAAGATGGTTTCCCTTTTAGATGCACCGGCTTCTGCAAATTATCCAGAATTTTTAATTTGTGGCCTTTCTCTAAAAGCGCATCTACTGTATGCGAACCAATAAAGCCTGCACCGCCTGTTACTAATATTCTCATCTATACAATCTCAATGAAAATTTGTCAAAGCTTAGTATATAATATATAAACTACAAAATATAATAGACTTACTACTATGCATAAAAAGCTGGCAATTTATCACAGGAATAGATATTTTTACTGCCTAAAAAGGAGTCCTTATTTATACGAACTACTCTTGATATCGATAAAAAAATTCTCAATAAGGCAATTCAATTAACAGGCGCTTCCAGCAAAAAGAGGGCTATGGAAATTGCCCTGGAGGAATATATCTGCCTGAAACACCGCCAAAGACTTATAAACCGCATCGATCATTATGAAAATTTTGATCGCAGGAAGAACTGGAAAAACTCAGAAACAAATAATTAGCAAGCCCTATGGACTAACCATATCATATAAATATCTTACAATATCTCTAAAAAATTTATAAAAATCATCTAATTCCAATTTAATTTTTAATGGCGGGAAAAGTTCTTCATGTTCTCTGACAAATCGAATATTTTCTTCAATTTGATACGCAGCAGTTGGAGGATCATCAAATATGGCTTCTTTTCTCTTGGCATTCAACAATACATCTTTTAACTCAATTGTAGAACATTTTTTAAATAAAAAATAGAAATCAACAAAATCCTTTGGTTCAGTTCGGCTAACCAAAGTGCATAATTTATTGGAAGCAATATTTTTAATATTATCAATTGCCAGTGACATGCCATTTCTCCATGTAAAAATGTGCCGATCGATTTTCATTGAAAGTGGATCATGAACAAAATCTACTCTTACATCCTTTATAGACAATGACAGAAAATATTGACTCGAACGAATTAAAACATGGCTGTCTGGCCATACTGATCTTATCCATAATAAAATTTCACTAAAATTAATGATATCAATAGTAAAAAGATCAATGTCTTCTGAAATCCTATGATGAAGATAGAAAACTGAAAGAGCAGTTCCTCCTGTAAGGAAAAAATGTTTAGAGACATCACCACTTTCGGACAATTTAATCAAAATCTTGCGTTGTTCCACCTGGGCATAACAGTCCAGATTCTCCCTAAGAGTCACGATAAACCTCAATAAGCCTTAACCACTTTCTTCTTGTATAGTTAGATAAACGAAGACTTGGTAACATTTCAGAAATTTCATCAAGTGAAAAATATTTCAAAGTATCCACTACCCTTCCATACTCAAGAAACCTTACCATAATCCATTTCAATAAGCCTCTATCATTTTTGAGACGGCTTTCTTTTATACTCTGCGACAAATAACCCTCTTTCTGAAATTGAGGATACTCCCAGAACACACTTTTAAGGTAGTTTGTTCTCATAAATCTATTCGATTTTCACTGACTTTGATATACAATAAAAAACATAGATGCATTTATTATGTATATTTTTAAAATAAAGACTGAAATAATGACGGGTTCGTTGTGGATAGTTACATCTTTTCTGTGAAATCTGTTTAAAAAATATCCTGGCCACTTTCTTAATTCCCAGTGTATCTATCAATCTCTTAACGCTTTTCTCATTTCCGTATATCAAGATAGTTTCAACCAGCAATTCTGTACTTATATTATTTAAATCTTTTCCGCTAACTTACCAAAAGAGAGAACGATCCTCTTGAATAATTTTACATCCCAAATTCATTATTTTCTTTTATCTTTCCCACTCACTATTTCTTTCATCTTTTCATTCATCATACAACACTTGTTTTCATTCTTTTCATTCATCATTCAAAATTCATTATTCATCATTTCTTTTATCTTTTCCATTCAACATTCAACATTTAACATTCAACATTTCTTTTGCCCGCCTCCTGGCGTCTTTAATATGAATTACCTCTTTGTGTGATCCATTCTTTAATCTTTTCTACAGCCTTGACAACCATCTGAGCATCTTCCTTAGTTGGTTCCCCTTCTGGTATTAATCCTACATCAGGCGGATAACGGATATCAATATAAACAGAAGACAAAAACAAAATTTCGTTCTCTTCCAGTGGAATGGTAAAACCCAGTTTGTTTACGCGTTTCACCAATGCGTTGATGTCATGTATTCTCGGTGGAACACGACCTGATCCTTCTATGATACCTTTCAAAATTTTTTCTATAAATTGCTGTGCATGAAAACATAAAGAACGAAAAAATTTACTTTCTTGATTATTCAGAAAAACTACCAATGCATAATCTTCATCAGCAAATTTCAGCCACTTTTCGCTAAGCGGCAGTGAATCACTATTTTTTCTCATAAATAATCTTTCCTTCTTCAAGAATCTGTTTCAGGAAAACACTTCCAGATTTTTTTAACATCTTAAATTCATGAGGAGTATACACAATAATATCAACGGGTATTTCTGTTGAAAGAATCTTCCTAACATCTACACGACGCCATAATGGCCTTTTTCTGGTATTTTTAACAATTAACAAATCAATATCACTATCCAGGCTAAAATTTCCACGTGCCAATGAACCAAAAAGAATGATTAATTCCGGTTTATATGACCGCTTTAATTTATTTACAAAATTATTTAGAACATCTATGTCTTGACTATTCGACATTAGCTGCTTCCTGTCTATTTTAACATTTAACGTTTTTCATAATCGCAGAACTCATAATCAATTTTAAGTTTGAATATTAAATATTGAATTAAACTAACGAATTTCCCTTTCTTGTTTAAGTTCAACATTCAACATTCATCACTCAAAATTCATCATTCATCATTTCTTTTATCTTTTCCATTCAACAACTTATCCCTCCACTGGCAGATTCATCATTTGTTTTATTGTTTTTCATTCAACATTCAAAATTCATCATTCAACATTTCTTTTATCATTTTTCCTCTAAAATCATTTTGCAGCAGTCTAAAATATGGAATAAAAATTACCCTGGTATCACTAACTATCATCTCATCTTCAAAACTAATATTGATCACCCAGGCTTGATGCGGATGATATTTTTCAATAAATGAACGCAAAGAACGTCTAATTGTAGTACGTTTTAAATCAATAAATTTTATCTCTACAGGAATCTGATTTTGAAATTGATCAATTATTAGATCAACTTCAGCCTTATCTGTTGTTCTCCAAAAATGAAGATGCCAGCCAAACGGTTTAACCTTCTCTTTTAAAAGATTATAAATAAAATTTTGGAATAAAAATCCCATATCTTCATTTTCTTGATATCTTCCCATCTGTCCCACTGCATAATTACGCAATCCTAAATCAGCAAAATATACAACAGGGGATTTTGTAATTTCTTTCCTATAATTTTTAAAAAAGGGATTGATTAAATCAATGATAAAAGTTTTCTGTGCAAACCAGATATATTTTTTTAACGTCTGGACAGATACTCCAAGACTGGCAGAAAGTTTTGAATAATTTACTAACTGTCCAATCTGGATAGCTAATAAACGGATTAATTTTATAAAAACATCAGGACGATCAATTTTTAAGAAATAAACAAGATCCTTTTCAACATAACTATGGAAAATTTCTTCCATTAAAATTCGTTTGCCTTCTTTGCGTTCTTCAGTAACAATTCTTGGATACCCACCAAAATTCAGATACTCAAATAGAAAGAATCTTAGATTCTGATTCTCAACTTCAATAAAATCTGCAAGATTTTTTTCGTATTTATAATTTGTTTTATAATGAATAAATTCTTCAAACGAAACCGGAAACAGTTCAAATAAACGTTTACGACCGCTGAGTGACTCGTGGATCTTTTCTTTCAATTCCAGACTGCCTGAACCGGAAACAATGAACTTATATGGAAATTTCCTATCATAAATACCTTTCAGAAAAAGGCCTGCATTCTCTTTTCTCTGTATTTCATCAATAAATATATAGCCATTTTTATGTCCAAACTCCAGATGAATTTTATTAATTAGATGCTGCTGAGATTGAAAATGGTATGCATCAGGTTCAAAATCGAGGTTAAAAAACAAAGTCTGCTGCTCATTTCTGACAAGTTCATCCTTAAGCATCTGCATTAAAGTAGTTTTCCCAACCTGTCTGGGACCAATAATTACAGTAATTTCATTGTTTTTCAGATGAGCCCTCAGATCATTTAAAATCGCACGTTTAATCATATAGTAAATATAACCCGATAAATATGAAAGTCAAGTATAAAAATTATCGGGTTATTTAACATACTTCTCTTACTCCTGAATATTCAACAACTTGTCCGCCCACTGGCCGATTTAACATTCAACATTTGCTTTATTGTTTTTCATTCAACATTCATCATTTAACATTCAACATTTCTTTTATCTTTTCCATTCAACATTTATCATTCATCATTCATCATTGTAGCCTTTCGGCTGAGCAGAATGCCACTCCCACGCCGATCTCACAATACTTTCCAGATCCGTATATTTCGGTTTCCAGCCTAATTCTTTCTGCGCTAATTCTGATGAAGCTATTAAAACAGCGGGATCCCCGGGTCTTCTAGGGCCAAAATCCCAGTAGAGCTTTTTGCCAGAAACCTTTTCCACCATTTGAAGGACTTCCAGATTTGTAAACCCCTCCCCATTCCCCAGATTGTATTTGGCATCCGGCCTGGTCTCCAGATTTTTTAAAGCCAGAATATGGGCCTGCGCCAGATCTATAACATGAATATAATCCCGAACACATGTCCCATCTTTTGTTGGGTAATCCTTTCCAAAAATAGAAAATTTATCTTTTTGCCCCAATGCAACCTGAATAATGACCGGAATTAAATGACTTTCGTGTTTATGTGCTTCTCCTAATCTATCCGAAGCACCGGCAGCATTGAAATACCGAAAGGCATTAAATTTAAGCCCATAAGCTTTATGGTACCAATCCAGAATATGTTCAAACATCAGCTTTGATTCGCCATAAGCATTAATTGGTTCTTATGGATGTTTCTCATCTATTGGAGTATACTGCGGTTCACCAAAAGTAGCTGCCGTAGAAGAAAAAATAAATCGATTACATTTATGCTCAAGCATAGCATTAAGTAAGGTAATTCCGTTGACCACATTATTTTCAAAATAAATTTTAGGATTGGTCATGGAAAACTCAATGGTTGTTTCCGCAGCAAAATGCAGAACAGCATCTATCCTATGATTTTCAAATATTTCATTTAAGAGTTTCCCATCCCCAAAATTGCCTTCATAAAAAACAGCTTCCGGCAATACAGCTTCTCGGTTGCCTTCTTGAAGATTATCAATAACGATAACAGAATGATATCGATTGAGCAATTCTTCCGTAACGACACTCCCAATATAACCTGCTCCACCTGTAACCAATATCTTCATATTTCGTTCCTTCTTAACTTCAAACTTTTGCACTTTTTGTCTCATTCAAAATTCAACATTTAGCATTCAACATTTCTTTCATTTTTTCCATTCAACATTCAACATTCAACATTCAACATTTGTTTTAATTCAACATTTCTTTAATCTATCAGATGAAGTTTTCACAATTCTTGTCAGTACGTTTATAATATCTTCAACATCATGCAAAAGAGTCTTTAATAATCCATCACAATTATTTGTCAGTGCCGACCTTGAAAGTAAACGAAGCCAATACTTCGTTTCTCGTGCTTCTTTTGAAGCAATAGACATTTTTGCAATAAAATCTTTTTTAGATTGTGCAGCTTGTGCTTCATTAATATTTGCACCGATTGATGTACCAGATTTTAAAACTTGCTTTGAAATTACATATTCATGCTCTTGAAGTAATTTCTTATACAACTTGATAATTTGCAACGAAAAATCAAAACTTCTATCAACTATCAAATTTTCTCGTTTATTCTCTTCCATTCAACATTTCTTTTATCTTTTAATTCATCATTCATCATTCAACATTCAACATTTGTCTCATTTCAACATTCAACATTTGTTTTATTCAATCATTCAACATTTCTTAACTGATCCCTTCTTGAAGATTATCAATAGCAATAACAGAATATGCTATTTTATTATAGATCGTTTTCGTATTTGTTTTTCTGTGACAATTAAAAATTGCCTGCCAGTTGATCTAAATGTTCCCTAATGATAAATGTGATTATTTTTACCTTGTTTTTAGCGCTTTCATCCTTCAGTCTCAAAAGTATCACCCCTCTCGGTAGAAATCGAAAACGAAAAACAAGTTCACCAAAATCCCTGTCATTGGTCACGATTATTCTATCCTCACCAATGGCTTTTCGAATGATGTCCATATCACTTGCACCTCTCATCTCATTAATAACCGAAATTGTATCAAATCCTTCTGACCGAATAAACTGAGCGACTTTTTCACCAACACTTTCATCGACAAGGAACTGTAGCATCATCGACTCTCACCCATAACCAGGGGGAAAACCTCTTCGTCGGACAGAACTTCTGCTGCATAGAAGAGAACTGCCTGTATATCTTCCTTTTCAAGATGTGGATAATCCTCCAAAATTTCTTCTGTAGAAACACCTTGAGCATAAAGTCTCATGATAATATCTATAGGAATCCTGGTTCCGGCAATAACTGGCTTACCTGCCATTATTTCAGGCCTCACTTCGATACGTTTAAGCAGCCTTGCTTTGCTCATTTTCTTCATTTCTTCACCTCAAAATTGATTAGAACTTAAATTAACTTATGAAACTTATTTTTTTCTCATTCATAATTTAACAACTTGCCCACCCATTGACGAATTCAACATTTATTTTATTGTTTTTCCATTCAACATTCAAAATTCATCATTCAACATTTCTTTTAATTCTTTCCATTCAGCATTCAACATTCACCATTCAACATTTGTTTTCATTCAACATTTTTTTATTGCGAATCTCATCAAGATTAATTATACTACATATATTACAATAGCAAAATAACCATACAATAGGAGATGCTCTCGATGCCTAAAACATTAATACTCCCAGATGATCTTTACAAAACCCTTAAACAAAAGTCAAAAAAGAAAGGAATGATGCCAGAAGAATATGTCCTCGAACTACTGAAAAACGAGACTGCCAGAAACAGCGTTAAAAATGTTCCAAATTCATCAACTCATCTGTATAATTTGGTCAGAGATTTACGCTTAGGGAAACATAAGCTTTCAGAAGAGGAAGCACATAAATTAGATGTCGAACTACGTAAAACTTCGGCAAATCAATCCTCTCCCTTTTCAACCGTTGAGGACGCCATGTCGTGGTCACGAGGCTATCCCTGGAGAAAAGATGATTCTAATTGATACGGATATTTTTGTAATTGATCGTCGTTATGTTAGAGATGTAAAATTTCAGATTAACAGCAAATTTCTTGACTACCTAAGCACTAAAGGAATCGATCGAGCTACTACTATCTTTAACCTTTATGAAGTTTGCGGGATCATGAGCTTTAATTTGAGCAAACAACAGGTACAAAATTTATTTATTGGATTTGAATCGATCTATGGCCTGAAGATTATTTACCCTCCTCTTGGAAACAAAACTCCAGAGGAAGCTTTTGATCGATTGCTTGCAGATACCCTACGTCTTATCTTAGAGAAAATGGCTTTTCTAGATGCTTTAATCATTTCAACAGCCGAATCGGTCCCCCATGTTGAGAGTCTGATAACATGGAATGCTAAACATTTCCTTAATAAAACAAAACTAACCGTCCAGACTCCTGAGAACTATCTAATCGCAAAAGAAGTGCCAATTTAACCCACTTTAATTTACCCCGAGTTAACGGATAAGCAATGTTCCATACTCAAACCACATTCTATTTAGATGATCGGGGATAGCTATAAATCGATCCCTTATCCGTTATTCGGGGTTTACTTAACTATATATTTTATCTTCATCATCCAACACTTGTTTTAATTCTTTCCATTCATCATTCATCATTCAACATTTCTTTTATCTTTTCCATTCAACACCAGGCAATGCAGATGTATAATAACACAAATCATGTCACATTTAGAAATTAACATTAGGAAACAGCATGATATATTGCTGGTACATATTTCGGTTCAGGAACTTTAATCTTATTCTTCTTTGCAGCTGCAATCCATGCCTTCTTTGCTTGGAGTACATTTTTTAAAGCTTCATCAGGCGTATATCCAAATGCAGAGCAGTTTTTCAAGTCAGGAATATCGGCAATATATCCCTGATCTTCTTCGCTGTAAAAAATAGTAATATAATAGTCTTTCATTTCTCATCCTTTAATGTTAGATTATATTTTTCAATCAAAGTTAAAAATTGATTTATTTGATATGGTTTCACTTCTCCTTTTACATTCTGTATATTAATAAGTTCCTTAATCTCCGAATGAATGAAAATGTGATGGCTGCCTTTTATTCGATCCAATCTGAAACCAAATGCATCAACCAATTGTGTGAAATCATTAAATGATACATTCTGCTTATTATTGATAATTCTTTTTAGAAATTTTTTTTTATTCATAGAATTTTGTATTTATATTTAACATTCAACATTTCTTTTATCTTTTAATTCAACATTCATAATTCAACATTCAACATTTCTTTCATTCTTTCATTCAACAACTTGTCCGCCCACTAGCGGATTCATCATTTCTTTTCATTCAACATTCAACATTCATCATTCAACATTCAACATTTGTCTCATTTCAACATTCAACATTTGTTTTATTTTAACATTTTTTTGGGTCTGCAATAATCCCTTTACTTACTTACAGCCAACACCCTTTCGACTTCTTC
>Ga0190359_1001203_pt1 | contig 16578 bp, 19 predicted proteins | sample 48721823_MG_FD_161269 | JGI IMG/M metagenome (GOLD analysis project Ga0190359, IMG submission 161269) | Hydrothermal vent microbial mat bacterial communities from Southern Trench, Guaymas Basin, Mexico - 4872-18-2-3_MG | ecosystem: Environmental > Aquatic > Marine > Hydrothermal vents >... | reverse complement strand
CCATTGTTGTTCGTTTCTGTCGAAGTGCACTCCTTATTGAACTTCCCCGCTGCAAGCAGCGGGGTATCAATCGGAAACCATCTTAACCGCCCCAAGGGGCGGGGAATCAAACCCTTGTCCGCCTCTGGCGGATTGAACCAGGCCGAATATACAGGGCAGCACTCAGTGCTGAGTGACCCCTACGCTGTGTCTTACTATGTTTCAATATGCACTAGCATATTTGAGAATTGAAGCACTTAGTAAGGAAAATTTGAGTTGAATAAAATAGAATTTTTGCTAATATTTTATTATTTTTTAAAAGGCTCAATCTCTAAAAACCGGACTGATCCTCTTTTCTGCCAAACTCGAAAATGGAAAAAAAGCAAAGCACAAAAAGAACCACGCCTTCTTTTGTTAAGGCTTTCAGCTTTTTCCGCTACGGCTATCAGCACTTGATGAAGGAGCGGTTCTTCAAGATTCTTACAATTACCTGTATTATCATTCTCTATGGGGCGCTTGCCCTGTTTTTTACGGATCGCTACTACATTACCAAAGGTGCTACAGGAATATTTGATGCCTTATACTGGGCCATCGTGACCATAGCCACCGTTGGGTATGGAGATATTGTTCCGGTTTCCAAAGCAGGAAAAATATTTGCCCTGATGATAATACTGAGCGGTCCAGTGCTTCTCTCTTTCATTACAGCCTCAGTTGCATCCATATTTGTTGAAAAGAAAATCAAGGAGGGAAAAGGCTTGGAAACGATAAGGTCAAAAGACCACATCATTATTTGCGGGTGGAACGAAAATGCCGATACCGTGATTAACGGACTTCTTGTGCAACTGAAAGGCACTCTGCCCAAGATCGTTCTTGTTAATGAACTGGAGGAAGAAGATATCCAATCCATTCAATACAGGTACAGAGACCAGGACCTCGGATTTGTGAAAGGGAACTTTGTCAAGGAAGATGTACTGGCCAGGGCAAATCTGCTCAGAGCCCGCGCCGCCATTGTACTGGCAGATGTTTCAGGAGGGAGAAAGATCGAGAAAGCAGATGAGAGGACGATCTTTTCTTCCATGGCCATCAAATCAATGGCACCTAAACTCAGAACCTGCGCCGAGCTTATCTATCCTGAAAACAAAGAACATCTGTTGAGGACAAAAGTGGATGAAATCGTCATCCGAGGAGAGACAACCGGATCTTTCCTTGCCACTGCTGCAATTTCCCCCGGCATGGGCGATTCAATTAAACTTCTCGTAAGCAATCAAGACGAAAACAAGTTATGGCGAATCCCCGTTCCTGCAAAGCTGGCCGGAAAGACAATCAGCGAGGTTGTCCCCTATCTTCGAAATAAATTCGGTGCCCTTCTGCTGGCAGTGGTCAAAGAGCAGGAGAGCATGAAGCTTGAAGACATTCTCTCAGATGATTCCACATTCATTGACGAGTTCATTAGACTGATTGCACACTGCTTGAGATAAACAGGGATAATTTCATGAAACTAATAGAGGCAAACTCCGAGCTGGGTGTGAAGATCTTGCTCAACCTCTCAGAACTTTTGCTAGGGAGGCTGAAACAGTGCAACCAGGACGTTATACGACTCACGACTGCTTTGTCAATAGCTCTAAGCAAATGAGCAGAATACTGCTTGGGTGTTTTGTTACATTCCTGTGCTTGTCATCTTGTGTGCACGAAAACTACTACCCCACCACCCCGCTTCCCCAAAAAGTAATTCCCGTCCTCGAAACGCGCAATGGTGAAGCTGTGGGTGCATTCACGTTTGGCGGAAGCAAGTACTATCCATTGCCCGATCCTTACAGCTTTGTTCAGTATGGAAGAGCTTCATGGTACGGGAGGAAATTTCACGGAAGGCTCACAGCCAGTGGAGAAGTTTACAACATGCATGCTCTTACTGCCGCGCACAAAACACTTCCTTTGGGAACGGTTGTAAGAGTTGTCAATCTGACAAACGGCAAATCGGCGGTTGTGCGGGTAAATGATCGCGGTCCATTTGTAAAGAACAGGATAATTGATCTCTCTTATGCTGCCGCAAAAAAGATCGGCCTTGTGGGCCCAGGGGTCGCTGAAGTCAAAATAACGGGCCTTGGAAAGCAGGTCGGATTAACCAGGTCAGGAGGTACGCTCACACCCCTGGTGGCAGTGCCGAACTTCACACAGGGAGTATTTGCCATTCAGGTAGGTGCTTTTCTGGAAAAAGGTAACGCCCTCCATCTTGCGGAACGGCTTCGGGCTATTTATGACTACGTTGATGTGTCAATATATATTGATGAAAGCCGCACAAAGCTTTACAGGGTGCGGGTATCCCGGGCAAAAAGTTTGACGAGTGCTGCTCAAATTGAGCAAAAATTAGAAGATATGGGTTTTGAAGATGCTTTTATTGTTAGGATTTAGGGCCTTCGTTTATCTTTTTTCTCAAGACGTTGGATGTCCTGAATACAACAACCCTCCTTGCTCTTAGTTGAAGGTCTTCAGTTGTCTGAGGGTTTCTGCCCCGCCGGGCCGCCTTTTCTCTAACTATGAACTTTCCAAATCCGCTTATCAGTAAGTTCTCTCCGCTTTCAAGAGTCTGTTTCACAATCTCGAAAACCCTTTCCACCACTTTTCGAGACTGGGCCTTGCTAAGCCCTACGTTGTGATAGATATCTTCGATAATTTTCTCTTTTGTGAGCGACATCTCCCATCCCCTTCCTGATCTTCTTTTCTCAACGTGAAAAAACTATTTCAATTCCTCGGTAAGTTGCCCAACAAGTTCACCTGGTAAAGATCCAAGACCAAAACCCTGCTCTTTTCCAACAACCTCACTAGGAAACATTCTGGATGTTAGAAAAAAAGATATCTACACACAAGCTGGCGGGGAATTTCTTGCGCGAATACTAGGACTACCAACCTTATGCTGTCAAGTATTTTTTGCCATCAAAATCAAACCTTTCCCTTAAGTGATTCAGGAGATGGGCTGAAAAAGCCGGCAAACCGCGGGGCAAACTGAAACTCTTCATGAGACTCCAGTGGCGTGTTCCTGACACAGCGTGGAACCCATAAGCTGCAACTTTCTCAAAACCTTGCACTTCTATTCCTCATAACCGAATTTCTTTCTAAGCATCTTTGCGACGATTGCCGGAACAAGCCCGCTTATATCCCCACCCAGACTGGCCGCTTCCTTGATAATCGTTGAGCTGGTATAAAACCATTTGTAGTCCGTCATAAGGAATATAGATTGAACTTCGCGATTCAGCTTCCTGTTCATAAGGGCCATTTGGAACTCGTATTCAAAGTCCGACATAGCTCTCAGTCCCCGTATCACAACATTTGTTTTTTTCTTCACAACGTAGTCAACCAACAATCCATCAAAGGAGTCAATTTCAACATTGGGCTGATCTTTCAGCACTTCCCGGATCATGAAGATTCTCTCTTCCATAGTGAAAAGTGGAGCTTTCTGGGGATTGTTTGAAATAGCAATAATCAGTTTATCAAATACCTTCAAAGCTCTGGTCAGGATGCTTAAATGACCATTAGTAATTGGGTCAAAAGTCCCTGGATACACAACTAGCTTTTCGCTCTTGCTCATTTGTCTTCCTCACGTAAGAAAAGATTTATTTTTGTTCCTCCATAAACCCTGGCCTTTACCAACCTGAGCCTTTCCACAGCCTCAGGCAATATCTCTTCTTTTGCTGACTCCGCCACAATAATGCAGTCTGCTGAAAGGGTTTCCCCCACTGAGAGCTCCCTCAACAATGGCACGATCAGCCCTTTCCCGTAGGGAGGATCAATAAGAACCAGGTTGGCTTTTTCTTTTGACTGTAAGTATCCCTTTGGCAGCCCCTTGGTCAAGTCCTTCCTTACCAACCTGGCGTGCTGATATATCCCGCACGCTTCAAGGTTCTTCCTAATAAGCCCCAATGCTTTCACAGAACGATCTATGAACACGGATCGAGCAGCACCACGGCTCAGAGCTTCTATCCCAAGGCTGCCGGTACCGGCAAAAAGATCAAGAACCAGTGCTCCAGACAAATCGTGCCCGATAAGGTTGAAAATAGCCTCGCGCACCATATCGGAAGTTGGTCTGATTTCCAGTCCTCGCGGTGTCGCAAGGCGGCGGCCCTTCAAAATTCCGCCCGTAACCCTCATCACCACAACTCTCCCTTCGAGTTGAGCCCCACGCTCAAGCCAATGGCACCACTTATTTTCGCCGAATTCCTTCGCAATCGGCGGGACTTAGTGCTACGTCATCCTGCCTATCACCCACCGCACTCCTTCACGGCTAAAGCCATGGCCATCTGAAGGCGGCGTGAAAGGCGCAGTTGGTCAACTCCCTTCGAGTCCCCCAACAGATTGTGCTTAACTGGTAATGACTAACCTTTCCCTTGAGCTCAGGCACTGAGACTTAAGACTGAAGTATTTTTACATGGTGGAGCTAGCGCGGTTGTGCTTTCTCACCGCCCTTTTGATCCCTTCCGCTCCCATCCCCGGAATGAGTCTCCATACCGGTCCCGGGAGTAGGCCTTCTGGCACGGTATCGCCTGGCAGAGAGTTTAAATAGCGTCCTACCAGGTCCTGAGACAACATAGAAAAGGACGATCGGGAAAAGCATTATCCTCGGCTTGTAGGCAATAAAAATACCGGCTAAAACGATGGACACAAAAACGCTGAAAGGCTTTCTTTCCCTTATATCAAATTTCTTGAAACTGTAGTACCTGATTCTGCTCACCATCAAGAAAGATAGAATATAGATCAATATAATCGCAAGCAGAGGTATTCCCCGGCTGAAGTCTCCAAACGAACTTGTAAACAAAAAGCCGGAAGCAACAAAAAAAGCAGCAACGGGTATAGGAAGTCCCTTGAAATAATTTGGATCTTCGACACCTTTCTGAACATTGAATCGCGCAAGACGCAGTGCGCCACAAATAACGTACATGGATGCCGCAACCCAACCGAGCCTGCCGAAAGGCCTAAGCGCCCACTGAAACGCAAGCACTGCAGGGGCCACTCCAAAGGCAACTAAATCAGAGAGGGAATCATACTCGATTCCAAAATGGCTATTGGTACGAGTAAGCCTTGCAATCCTACCGTCAAGTGCATCCAGGACACCGGCAATGATAATTGCTATGGAGGCAGCCTCGTATTCCCCTTGTATGCTAACAATAATGGCATAAAAACCGCTAAAAAGACCTGCAGTAGTGAAAAGACTGGGCAAAATATAGATGCCCCTCCTCATCCCCTTTTTCTCGCTCTGTGCATGTTCCCACTTCATGAAAGGTATCCCAGTATGCTTTTTCCGGCTTTCACTCTCTGACCTTCCTGCGCTACTACGTGCGTGCCTTCAGGCAGGTAAATATCAACCCGAGATCCAAATCTTATCAGGCCAAAGCGCTGGCCTGCCAGAAGCCTGTCACCTTCCTTTATCCAACACGCAATGCGTCTGGCAACAAAACCTGCGATTTGAACAAAAACAACACGATGCCCTTCGTTTGTCTCAACACTTATTCTGTTTCTTTCATTTTGCTCCGATGCTTTGTCTCTATTGGCAAGCAAGAACTTGCCAGGGTGATAAGCAATACTTGAGACTACCCCACTCACAGGCACCCTGTTAACATGAACATCAAATATGGACATAAAAATACTCACCTTTAAGCCAGGAGCTCCGAGTGGGTTATCATTCCCTTCAAGATTCTCAATTCGCAATATTTTGCCGTCTGCCGGGATCAGTATGGTTTTTTCGCTCGGCTCAAATCTTCGCTCAGGATCACGAAAAAAAAAGAGCATGAAAATCAAGAGCAGCCCTGAGCAAACAGCAAGAAAGGAAAACCTTGCATACAAAAAAATAAAAACAAAGCACGCAGTGGCTAGGATGAAGGGCAGCCCGTCTATGGCAACAGGTAGCTTATTATTTATCCTTCTTTCAGCCATATCAGGTGCCTGCATAACTCCCTGTACCCTTCAACCGCAAACTCCCCGGATTCCTGCTCTCTCGCATAAGCTTGCATAGTTATTATATTTTACTCGCATTATTTGTCAATCTCCTTGGATTCTCGGTTACCTGCCTCACGCACTCCTCTTCCTGCTAGGGGTGGAAATGGGTTTGGCCTGATGTCAGGTGCCCGGAGGTATGCAGGCACAAGCTCATCCAGGTTGTCATATCCCCTTTCCAAAGCCTCTCTAATACCCAACTCTCCAACTGCCGAAGCCTTCAGTGTCCACATGAAAGAAGGAGCGAGCAATGCATTTTGATCATATAGGTTCATGATTGCCTCAGCTTGCCCTTCAAAATCATTGCCAATGAAAACCGTTTCTCCATGGATCAATGAACCAAGCTCTTTTAGCCTGAAGCACTTATCCTCTGTGATCCGCATCATCCTATTTTGTGTAGCGGACCACTTGAAAAGTGCAGCAAAAAGCTCCCCCTTCCTAGAGCTGATGAGGGGGCATACAGGATACCCTGAAAAAGGCACCTGGACGGCCATAGCCTCCAGACTGGACACACCAACTATCGGTATACCCAGTGCTCTGCACATTCCTTTTGCGGCAGAAAGCCCTACCCTTAACCCGGTGAAACTACCCGGACCTATTGATACTGCCACTGCATTGAGTTGCGCTGTCTCAACCCTTGAATAGGAGAACAGTTCTTTCAGGGCAGGCATGAAAGAGTAGAAACTTTTTGAGCCTGAAAAGATAATCTCCTCAGCCAAAATGGCCCCATCATCCTCCAGGATCGCAATACTGAATTGGGTTGTGGACGTGTTGATAGCAAGAATCATCTGCTTGCAACCTTTTCCGTAAAATATGAACCCTTGGATTTGACCGGACCAGCCTTAGTGGAAAAGCCTTGATATATCGTTGTAGAAAACAACTACCATCAAGAAAATAAGCAAGAAAAGGCCGACTTTTTGAGCCAGGTCGCGCTTCTTTATGCTAATGGGTTTTCCTATAACCAGTTCAATAAGAAGAAAGATTATGAGGCCTCCATCCAGAATAGGAACGGGCAACAGGTTCAAGATGCCGAGGTTTATGCTGATCACGGCCATAAAAGGGATTAAATACAGAAAGCTCTCTTTAGCAAGCTGTCCTGTCATTTGACCGATTAGAATCGGGCCTCCGACCGTCTTAATGGGAATAACCCTCTGAACGAGTTTGAGAATGGTTAGACAGGTCAGCTTGATGACTTCCCAGGTCTTCCGAAAGGCCTGTCCGACTGCCTCCCAATGGCCCAGTTGCAGTTTCGTGTACTTGCCTGCAGCAACAATTCCAATCAAAGCCGACTTTGTTTTTTCACCGAAGATATTCTTCTCAACTGCTGCTTCGGGAACAACAGTCAAGTGAAGCACCTTGCCTCCTCTCCTGATGCTGATAGGCAAAGGCACGCCTGCCTTATCCTTTACGATCTCCTTTATTTCCGCCCAGTCTTTAACAGGCCGACCTCCTACGCTGATGATAACGTCATTTTTCAGAAGCCCTGCCTTTTCAGCCGGTGAATTTGGGCGCACCTGTCCAATCTCGGTGGTCATAACCTGAACGCCGGAGAAGATAAAGAGTCCGCAGAACAAAACGAGGGCCAGGAGCATGTTGAATACCGGCCCTGCAGCCACTATTGCCATCCTTTTTAATACATGCTGGTTGGTAAAAGCTCTCCGGGCTTCTTCTTGTGATAATGCTTCGGTTTCTTCATCATTTTCTCCCAACATCTTCACATAGCCACCCAGGGGAACAGTGGAAATAACGTACTCTGTTTCTCCCAGTTTTTTCCCCACCAGCTTGTACCCAAACCCAAGGGAAAACTTAAGCACTTTGACCCCAAAGTGCTTGGCTACAAGAAAGTGGCCCAGCTCATGAAAAAAAATTAACACTCCCAAAACAACGGCAAAGGGAAACAGGTAGTATAGGAAAAAACTCATTACTTACTCCTTAAACTGAACTACAGCGCACCTGAGAATCTCTCCTTTGTGACTTTCTCTTCGCTGAGAGGGCCAGCAGCCACCTTCAAGGCAATCAACTCCTTCTTACTGTGAATTCTCCGGCCAGTTCTCGCGCCTTGATCCGCGACCAAGAATCAGCACCCATAGCCTCTTCAATTGTATTGAGCGGGTATGGCCTATGGGCATCCATTGTCTTTTCCACCAGCTCTGCAATGTCCGTAAATAGTATTTTGCCCTTAAGAAAAAGTTCAACAGCCACTTCATTTGCTCCGCTTAAAACAGCAGGCATACTCTCGCCTATTTGCGCGGCTTTCAATGCAAGATCCAGGCATTTAAATTTCTTCATATCAGGCCTTATAAAGCTAAGTGTCCCTATTTCCTCCAACCTGAGCCGCGGCAGCATACTTTCGAGATGGCGAGGGTAGGAGAGCGCATAAGATATGGGTGTTGCCATATCCGGAATACCGAGCTGGGCAATGATTGATCCATCTTTGTACTCCACCATGGAGTGGACAATGCTCTGGGGGTGGATCAAGATACTTATCTGGTCAATGTTCAGGTCGAAAAGCCATTTGGCTTCTATGGCCTCCAGCCCTTTGTTCATAAGGGTGGCGGAATCAATGGTAATCTTCGTGCCCATATTCCAGTTAGGATGCCTCAGAGCCTGCTCAGGAGTTACCTTTTCCATTTCCCCCTGCGAGCTCTCCCTAAGAGGTCCCCCTGAGGCTGTTAATATAACCTGCCTGACATCCTCCTTGTGGTGCCCTTGCAGGGACTGAAGAATAGCGCTGTGTTCACTATCAATCGGGAGAATCGCAAGCTCCTGCTTTTTTGCCTCAGCCATGATCACCGATCCAGCGATGACAAGAGTTTCTTTGTTGGCAAGTGCAATCTCCTTACCGGCTTTTATGGCTTGATATGTTGGAACCAGTCCCGCTGCCCCCGACATGGCAGAGATTACCGTATCCACCTCTGGCAAAGTGACTAGGTGGCAAAATCCTTCTGTCCCATAAAAAACCTGCGTTTCACAGCGTTCATTCAATCTGTTTCTCAAAGTCTTCGCGTCTTCTTGTTCCAGAAGAGCCGCGCCCAAGGGCCGGAACTCATCAATTTGCTTTGCCAGCAGATCAATGTTTCTACCTGCTGCAAGCGCAACAACTTTATACCTTTCCCCGCCTGCTTCAATCACCTGTAGGGCTTTGCAGCCAATCGATCCTGTAGAGCCTAGAATCGCTATTCTTTTCATCTTTCTTGGAGCAGCCCCCGGAAATACTGGATTGTCTTTTCCAGCCCTTCTTCGATGTTCACCTTTGGATGCCAGTCAAGCTTGCTTTGGGCCAAGCTAATGTCAGGCTGCCGTCTTTGCGGATCATCCATTGGAGGAGGCAGGAACTGTATCTCAGACCTTGACCCAGTCATTGTTATAATAAGGTGGGCCAAGTCCAAAATGCTGCTTTCCTCCGGGTTACCCAAATTCACCGGTCCAACAAAATCATCAGGCGCGTTCATCATTTTCACGAGCCCTTCAATCATATCATCCACAAAGCAAAATGACCTTGTCTGAGTTCCATCTCCAAAAATTGTAATAGGTTCCTGCTTCAAAGCTTGGATAATGAAATTGCTTACCACCCTTCCATCGTTAGGATGCATCCTTGGTCCGTAAGTGTTAAAGATCCGCGCCACCCTGATATTTACCCTGTTTTGTCTGTAATAGTCAAAAAACAGGGTTTCTGCACATCTCTTGCCTTCGTCATAGCAGGCCCTGGTGCCTATTGTGTTTACATTACCCCAGTAATCCTCTTTCTGAGGATGGATTGTTGGGTCGCCGTAAACTTCACTGGTGGAAGCCTGAAGGATCTTGGCCTTCACTCTTTTTGCAAGACCCAGCATGTTGATTGCTCCCATGACGCTTGTTTTCGTAGTTTTCACCGGGTTGTATTGATAGTGTATGGGCGAGGCGGGACATGCCAGGTTGTATATCTCATCCACCTCCAGAAATATAGGGTTTACTATGTCATGCCTGATCACCTCAAAATTCCTGTTATCCATCAGATGAAAGATATTGCGCTTTTGGCCGGTGAAATAGTTGTCCAAACAGATCACGCTATATCCTTCCTTCAGCAACCTTTCGCACAAATGGGAACCCAAAAACCCAGCCCCTCCTGTAACCAAGACTCTTGTTTTATCAAAATTGCCGCCTGCCATTGTCAAACCCACCTCCTTGGGAAAAGCGGGACCCCCGATAATTTCACCGGATCGACCATGAGAGAAACAAATACAGCACAGGGATAGAAAACAAAAGTCCGTCTATCCTGTCTAAAAGTCCACCGTGGCCGGGCAAAATGCTTCCAGAGTCTTTCACTCCGTTTGTCCTCTTGAGCATAGATTCTGCCAGATCTCCTATTTGTCCGCATATGGACAAAACGATTGCCAGCACTATTATAGTAGAATTGACTTTATAGATGGAAAAAAATTCTGGAAACACCAAAGCTGCAACAACAGCGCTCAGTACCCCCCCCAAAGCTCCTTCCCAGGTTTTGCCTGGGCTAATAGAGCGGTAGAGCTTGTGTTTTCCCAGCGCGCGGCCGACATAGAAGGCACCTGTGTCACCGAGAAAGATTACGGCCATGAGAAAGAATATCCAGATATTTCCCCGCGGATGCTTGTCAATAACGATCAGCAGTGCCAGTGGAGTGCACACGTAGATAAGCCCGAGCACGGTTTTACCTATATCTTCAAGAGAATGCCGGCTTCTGGAATAGTAGCCGAACAGGTAAAAACATACTGGGAAAATCGCCCAGAGTGGCACCATAGCCAGGCTCATAAAAAAAGGGCCCCGGGAGATAAAAAACAAAAAGAAAAAAGAGAGGAAAAAGCTTAAGATTCTAACTGGAGCAGGTAGCTTCGGAGCAGCAATCTTGTAAAACTCGTGCAAACCGACTGTTGAGGCGACAAATACAAGGATATGAAAAAGCCATCTTGGGCCCGGACCTATGACAAGTATGAGTATGGGTACAGCAATAATACCCGTAAGCCATCTCTTAGCATCTGACATTAGGAAATTCCATTTCCATTCCTGATGGGGCTTTACGGAGGTCTATATCACTTCCTTTTTCGCGCCACCTGATCACCAGTGGCGCCAAACCTTCTTTCTCTTCTCTGGTATTCTTCCAGTGCCATGAAATATTCATCTCGTCTAAAATCCGGCCAGTGCGTCGGGGTGACATAAATTTCAGCATAAGCGATTTGCCACAACAGGAAATTACTTATACGGAACTCCCCACTCGTCCTGATCAAAAGGTCCGGGTCCGGCATATTTGCAGTATAAAGATTTTCCGCAACCAGTGCTTCTGTGACGTCTCCGGAACCAATGTTGCCCGTTTCAATCTGAGTGGCTATCTTTTCTACAGTATCCACAATTTCCTGCCTGGCTCCATAACTCAAAGCAAGGGTAAGCGTCATGTCTTTGTTCGCGGATGTTTTTTCAATTGTCTCTTTAATGGATTTCTGCACGTCTTTAGGTAACTTGTAAATCCTTCCAATGACGTGAAATCTAATGCCGTTCTGGAGCATCTCCTCCAGTTCTGATTGAAGGAATCGTTTCAGCAATCTCCAAAGAGCCTGGATTTCATATTTAGGCCTTCTCCAGTTCTCCTCAGAAAAAGCATACAGGGTTAACCACTGCACTCCGATCTCCCGGCTTGCCCTCACAATATCTCTCACCGACCTTGCGCCTTCCTCATGGCCCTTAATACGGCTCAAGGATCTGCTTTTCGCCCAGCGACCGTTTCCATCCATAATAATAGCGATATGTTTAGGGAGTTTTTGAGGATCAATTTTCGCCATGATGATAAACTCGGATTTTCATTTTGGAGGATTTTTGCAAGGGGGGCACCAACCTTAGAATTCCATTATCTCCTTTTCTTTCTCAGAAGTCACTTCATCAATCTTCTTGATGAATTCGTCTGTTATTCTTTGAACTTCTTCTTGAGCCCGGTACTGCTCGTCTTCTGATATTTCCTTCTCGTTTTTCAGTTCCTTAAGAAGCTCATTGGCCTCGCGCCGATGGTTACGTATGGAGATCTTCCCGTCTTCGGCCATTTTTTTCGCCACTTTCACCAGTTCCCTCCTTCGCTCTTCTGTTAGCGGAGGAATTGGAATCCTGATCAGTTTACCATCATTCATGGGGGTTAAACCAAGTTCGGATTTCAGTATCGCCTTCTCTATCTCCCCTATGATTGATTGATCCCAAGGCTTTATTGTAATTAAACGGCTTTCAGGGACAGAAATAGAGGCTACTTGATCAAGCGGCATCTGTGTATCATAGCATTCCACTTTAATGCCGTCTAAAAGGGCAGTGGATGCTCGGCCCGTCCTGATTCTCATAAACTCTTTCTTGAGGGCTTCAAGAGTCTTGCTCATCTTCTGGCGGCATTCGGACAAAATCTCATCTTTCATCACGCGTCCCTCCTGAAATAAGCGTACCAATTCCTTCTGAAAGAATAACTTTCCTTATATTATCTCTCTTTCTCAGATTAAATACGATAATAGGAAGACTCTGCCCCATTGCCAGAGCCACGGCAGTCATGTCCATGACCTGTAGATTCCTGTCTATGACTTCCTGATAGGTGAGCCTGGTAAAAGGTTTTGCATCCGGACTCTTTTCGGGGTCGGTGTTATAAACACCGTCTACCTTTGTGGCTTTTAATAAAACTTCCGCCCCTATTTCCATGGCCCTCAAAGCAGCTGCTGTGTCCGTACTGAAAAAGGGATTGCCTGTGCCTGCACCCAGAATCACTATTCGGCCTCTTTCCAGATGGTGAAGCGCTCGGCCTCTTATATAGGGCTCTGTTATCTTGTTCATGTCGATTGCCGACATGACTCGGTACTCTGAACCCAGATTCCCCAGAGCCTCTCCCAATGCTATGGCATTGATCACAGTTGCAAGCATGCCCATTTGATCTGCGGGAACGCGACCAATTCCGTATTCCGCGGATTTTAATCCCCTGAAAATATTCCCCCCCCCGATAACAATTGCCACTTGCACCCCCAGTTTCTGGATGCTGTGGACTTCTTTTGCGACGGTTTTAAGCACACCAGGATCAATGCCAAATGCATTTCCCCCCATCAGGGCCTCACCGCTCAATTTGAGCAGTATCCGCTTGAACCTCGGTTCATTAGGAGCCATTTCAGTCCCCAAGCTGAAAACGAGCAAATCGCCTAATGACTATATTCTCACCGGTTTTTGCTATTAGCCCATTGAGGAGATCGCCAACAGTAATCTGGGGGTCTCGCACAAAAGGCTGCTCTAGAAGGCATGCTTCTGAGTAAAATTTCTTCATCTTTCCTTCAACGATTTTTTCAATCACCTTATCCGGCTTCCCTGATTCTTTTGCCTGGCTTGCATAGATCTCGCGTTCCTTTTCAAGTACCTCTGGAGGCACGCTCTCTCTGTCTATGGCGATAGGATTGGTTGCCGCAATTTGCATGGCCACGTCCTTTACAAAGTTAGTAAAGTCAGTGGTCTTGGCAGAAAAATCGGTTTCGCAGTTCACCTCCACCAGGACGCCTATTTTGCCTCCTGCATGAATATAAGATTGAACTTGCCCCTCTGCAGTCACCCGGCCGCCCCTTTTCTTCGCCTTTGCAATCCCCTTCTTTCTCAGATAATCAACCGCCTTTTCAATATCCCCTTCACATTCTTGAAGGGCTTTTTTGCAATCCATAATTCCCACGCCGGTCTTTTCTCGCAGCTCCTTTACTAATGATGCATTTATCTCCAATTTATCCTTCCTCCAAGTTCTCTTCTTCAATATTCTCATCCCTCTTGGAAACAAAAACGACCTCGGGACCCTTCTCCTCCTCCTCCTGGACCGGGGCCTGTTCCTCTTCCTCTTCAGCCTCTTTTTCTTCAGACACTTCGAGTTCAGCCCTTAGTCTTTCTTCGGCCAGATTATGGCCTTCTATGCAAGCATCTGCCACTTTTGAACAAATCAGCCTGATAGCCCTTATAGCATCATCATTTCCAGGAATAATGTAGTCAATATCATCAGGATCACAATTTGTATCAGCTATGGCCACCAGTGGAATACCCAGTTTCCTTGTTTCCTTGACAGCGATATGCTCCCTCTTGGGGTCAACAACAAATACCGCTCCGGGCAATTCATCCATGTTCTTGATACCGCCCAGATTCTTTTCCAGTTTGACCAGCTCTTTTTGCATCTTGAGCGCCTCTTTCTTGGTGTAGCGACCTATGGAACCATCCTTCATCATATTCTCAAGTTCTTTCAGACGCCCAATGCTTTTCTGGATTGTTTGAAAATTAGTGAGCGTCCCTCCCAGCCACCTGTTGACGACATAGAACATGCCGCAGCGTTCACTTTCCTCAACAACCGAATCATGAGCCTGCTTTTTCGTGCCCACAAAAAGAACAGAATATCCCTCCGCAACGGTTTGCACTATAAATTCGTAAGCCTTTGCCAGAAGAGTGACCGTCTTTTGAAGGTCGATAATATGAATCCCGTTTCGAGACCCAAATATGTAAGGCTTCATCTTGGGGTTCCAGCGCCTTGTCTGGTGCCCAAAATGGACACCTGCTTCCAAAAGCTCTTTCATGTTGATGGATATTGCCATTCAATCCTCCTCTTTCATTGCAAGACCCGAGAAAGCTCTGTCCCGCGGTTTTTCCTCCGCCCGTGCCTATTAAATATCCCCGCTGTTTGCAGGGCACCGTGGGTTGTGCCGGGCGTGTGAAGTTGTCAGATCCCTGATTTGTGCTTCAGAAACCTTTGCCTTTGCCATCCGTTCCAAGTTGTCAAAAAATACAAAACTTCTTTATTTAGCACCTGTTTTGCCCGAATTCAAGGAAAATCTTTGCGTTACGATTTATCGTTTGAACATTATTTCCAGCGCAGCCCAATTACTCGGCTCCACACGCAGAGAGATCTTTGTTCGCTTTTGCCTTAACCTATCTAAAGCTACTTGGGCAGGCAGCGTGAAACACATTAAGTTTTAGCTGCGGCTCCCAGCAGATCAGAGAATTTCCGCCTGATCAGTTATTTTAATTTTAGGGTGTTGACCTCTGCCTAGCCAATTCATTATATTAAAACTACAAGGTGGATCTCCTGAAAAAACGGTTTCTATTTTTGAACGAACGATTTAAACCCAAGAAATATCCGCACCTGTAAACTCATGATGGCAGGTGCCCTGAAATCTCGAAATTAGGAAGCACACTGATTCTATTTCATTTTGCACCGACTTGGCCAGAACAATTTCAAAACCAACTCACATTTCCAAAAGAGGGTTCTCCTTTCAACAGGGCAAAAAGACTTTGAGTAAAGCGCAGCTACTTAAAGGAATACGGGACCGGCTGGATGAAAGCGAAGGAGAACGTTTATCCCCTTATGCATGCTTGAGTCGCAATGCCATAAGGAAAAATGAGGAAGAAAAGGTCAGGATGGGCCACCGACAAAGTTTTTCACTCGACACTGACCGAATTCTTCACTCCCTCGCCTACTCTCGCTACATTGATAAAACCCAGGTATTTTACCTCATTCGCAATGACCATATCACGCACCGTGTCCTCCATGTTCAACTTGTATCCAAGATCGCCAGGACTATTGGCAGGCTTCTCAGGTTGAACGAAGATCTCATTGAAGCCATAGCCCTTGGCCACGATATCGGGCATGCTCCATTTGGGCATGACGGTGAAAGATTCCTTTCCGAACTCTCCTTAGATTACGGCCTTGGGCATTTCCTTCACAACATTCAGGGTGTCAGGTTCCTTCAGAAAATTGAGAGAAAGGGGAAAGGATGGAATCTTACGCTTCAGGTCTTGGACGGCATTTTGTGCCATGACGGTGAATTGCACAGACAGGCCCTTTACCCCGAGAACAATAAGGACTTCAAGGCTCTAGAACAGGAGATCAGGGAAAAACAGGAAAACCCCCAAAAAGACCTCTCCCCAATGACACTGGAAGGCTGCGTGGTAAGAATGGCAGACACTATAAGTTACGTTGGAAGGGACATCGAAGATGCAATCAGACTCAGAGTTATATCCAGGAGCGACATTCCGCAAGATTGCCGCCGGGTGCTGGGAGATACAAACGGTACCATTGTCTACACCCTTGTGGAGGACCTGGTATCCAATAGTCTGGACAAGCCCTTTGTCTGCTTTGGCAAGCAGGTCGGGGACGCCCTCAGAAAACTGAAGGCGTTTAACCAGGAAAAAATCTATGTAAGCGAGAAGATCAAGAAACAAACCCCCAAGATAAAGCTCATGTTCAGGTTGCTTTTTCAGAAGTACATCCACGACCTGGAATCCGGAAACGAATCTTCTGATATCCACAGGGAATTCCTGGAAGGAATGTCAGAAGCATACAAGGCGGAAACACCCCCCGCAGAGATAGTTCGTGATTTCATTGCTGGAATGACTGACGAGTATTTTCTGGCGCAGTGCCAGAAGCATCTTTTCCCGCAAATGTCTCCATCCCCGCTTTGAACTTCAGCGTATTGCCATTGAGAAAAATGGGGGCTCGCTGCGGGTGGCGCCTCTAGTACCTTAAATCCGCCGTCTAATTAGCACATCGTTAATGAAATCAGTGCATTTTGGAAATTACCTCATCACCAGGAAGGTATTAGATGCAAGGCTTACTACAATATAGCAAGCTTGATG
>Ga0190359_1001202_pt1 | contig 16578 bp, 17 predicted proteins | sample 48721823_MG_FD_161269 | JGI IMG/M metagenome (GOLD analysis project Ga0190359, IMG submission 161269) | Hydrothermal vent microbial mat bacterial communities from Southern Trench, Guaymas Basin, Mexico - 4872-18-2-3_MG | ecosystem: Environmental > Aquatic > Marine > Hydrothermal vents >... | reverse complement strand
TTTAATTTCATTGAGCACTTCTTACAAAGGGAAGTGATGCCATATGAGGCGGAGCTGAGAACCTGGATGAAAGGTGCTGCGGCCTATGTGAAAGGGCAGAAGATATATTTCCGCGAGATCATACCCTTCTGCCAAAAGGGAAGCAGCAGGGAGGACCGACTCATCCTTGAGAAAGAGACACGAGCACTGTGCAGGTTTCTCAGGCCCTTCGCCATCAGCTTATGGGAAGTATTGCTGGAGACCCTTAAAGACTCGTTGGGTTTTGAAGACTATTTAGGGTATTGCGAAAAGAAAAAGGATCTGAATTACCAAGAGTATCAGGATATAGTAGAAAAGATGCTCCTAGGAACCGAAGCCCTTTACTTTGAGGCAATGGAGCATTGGACCAAACAACGATTTGGCGTAAGGCTTGGACAGCTTACTCGTTTCGATGCCATAAATTTGCTGAGCTTAGGCCAATTCGATCACCTGCTGCCCCGCGGGGCACTAGGCAAACTGATGAAGTTTCTCTCCAGCTGGGGCTTGGACCTAGACAACCACCCCTGCATAACCATTGACATGGAAAAGAGCGCTGAAAAAAGCCCCCAGGCCATGTGTTTCGTGCTTCAAGTTCCCGATGAAGTTTACGTTCTTATGAAACCACAGGGTGGCTGGCTGGATCTTGAGAGTTTGGGCCACGAATTGGGCCATGCCCTCTTTGCAGCAAACATTTCCTCTGAGTTACCCTTTGTTCACAAAGAAATCTCCATGGGAAATGCCCTCAACGAGGCATTTGCATTTTTGATTCAGAATATGACCATGACCGTACCATTTATGGTGGAGCAACTCGGTGTCAATGAAGAAATAGCGGTTATGCTCCATAAGTACAAGGTCTTGCGAGATTTATCCGTGTTTAGAAGGTATGGAGCAAGGTTTCTTTCCGAAGTGGATATGTTTCAATCCGAGGATTTTGCTACGGGCCAAAGATATTCGGAATTAATGCAGCGTTACACCGGATTTTTTTATCAACCTGAGGCATGTCTTTTTGATTTGGTCCCGGAGTTTTATAGCCTCGATTACGTGATGGCATGGATGGCCGAGGCGGCAATGGAGCAGGAACTGCAAAACCAGTTTGGGCAAAGATGGATGTTTTCAAAAGGAGCAAGCGACTTAATCAAGGCGTGGTGGGCAGAAGGGTATAAGAACGAAGTAAATGGTTTCATGGTCAGCAATGGCTTAGGGAATCTCTCACCAGAGCACATATTGAGTCGGTGGGAAAAAATACCCATCTCGAAAGATAGGTAGGGGCAAGGCTCTTAAGGACTAACGGATATGGGTATAGGGCAAAGAGATCGACAAACGTGTTTTTTGAAAGTTTTTCCTATTTCACAGTCACAGCATGAAGTTACGGAAGAGGGATTTGTCGGGCGTGTTAACCCAGATTACGGTGTCCGCGCCATTGGTGGTGGCCTTTACAGCGACCAATTCAGATGTTTTGGAGTCGCTGTAAGCTGCTGTCAATTTTGCGACCCTTTTAAGCAATTCTACATCGTATTCCCCACACAGCACTACTGTGGGGCCTGGTATTGACTGGCATTGAAAAAGCACATCTCCCTGGGCCATTAGTTTTTTTATGACCTGATTTTCTTTTTCATTCCTTCCAACCAGAACCTTTGTACGGGGCCCTAGACGGAAATGACGGCCAAATTTCAGCATCTCGATTTGCTCTCTGGTAACCTGGCCTTGGGAAATAAGATCTTTCAGCCTGCGGGCAAACACCTCTTCTGTTAGTAAACAGCCGCCAGCAGGTGAAGGATAATCCTTAATGCCCAGTTTCCTAGCAAGCTCCATCTGTGGTTTTCTAGAACGGCCTTTGAGATCCAGTAGTAATTCTCTTTTTACCCATCCCTTTTCCTCTGGTATGGTAGCTGGTAGGCACTTGGCTGAAAGGGGTCTCAATAAAAGGCCGTCAAGTCCGCTATCTTTGGCCACCAGCATCAGACTTTGCTTGTTCTGAGACATGGGCCTCTGTCCCAATACCTCACCCGTTATTATGAAGCTTGCTCCCTGCTCGTCCATCAGTTGGCCAGCTATCCTACACATCAATGCATGGCAGTCTATACATGGATTCATGTGCTTACCCATACCGTGTTTGGGGGCCTTAAGCATGCGAAGGTGCTGGTCTGTGATGTCCACAACCATGAGGGGGAGATCTATTGATCGGGCTGACCTGATGGCCCGTTTTGGGCCAAAGAACGGGGTGCTAAAAAAAACGGCCTGAACCTCTATGCCCTGGGATCTTATGAGTTGTGCTGCAAGGAGGCTGTCCAGACCTCCTGAAAAGACGCAGATTGCCTTCATTAGCCATTTTCCTCTTTGGGGGGATGGAATTAAAGGCCCACTTCGGAAAGCTGTTGGATAAGTTCCTGCTGCCTTTTTGTGAGTTTCTTGGGCACCTCGATTTTTACCTCTACGTATGCATCGCCACGTCCACTGCTTTTCATGTGTGGGAGTCCGTAGCCAGGTAGGCGGAACTTGGCGTTGCCTTGGGTGCCGGGTGGCACCTTGAGCTTAAGGGTCTTTCCGTCAATGGTGGGAACTTCAATTTCGGTCCCTAGCACCGCTTCTGAATACCTTATGGACTTCTTGAGATAAAGATCATCTCCTTCTCTCCTGAATGTGGGATGTTTTAATATTCTGACCTGTATGTAAAGGTCCCCTGGTGGCCCACCGTTGATCCCGGGTTGACCCTTCCCCGGCAATCTGAGCTTTTGTCCGCTGGCAATGCCGGCTGGTACCTTAACAGAGACCGTTTCCGTGCGTCCGTCTACGTTATAGGTAATAGTTTTTGTTGTAGTTTTAGCGACTTCGTCGAGGGTCATAGTGAGTTCATAGACCAGATCTTGCCCCCTAATCCCCCGACTTCTCTTGTGGAATCCGCCAAAGGCCCCTTCTAAGGGATCCTGTTCATAGTAAAAATTTTGGCGTCCGCCCCCCATACCTCCACCGAAAATCTCACTGAAGATGCTTTGGGCTCTTCCTCCTCCAAAACCGAATTCTCTGAAAATACTATTAAAATCGAATCCTCGGAATATGTCTTCCTGGGAGAACCTACTGTGGAATCCCTCAGCGCCAAAGGTATCGTATTGTTTCCTTTTTTCGGGATCGCTCAAGACGGCATAGGCCTCATTTATTTCTTTAAATTTGGCCTCTGCCTCCTTGTCACCCTTATTCCTGTCAGGGTGATACTTAAGGGCAAGCTTCCGGTAGGCCTTTTTTATTTCCTCAGGAGAGGCGTCCTTGGAAACTCCTAGAATCTTGTAATAGTCTTTTCCACCCATTGAATAGCCTTACTCCCTGGTAGTTTGATTAAGATTCACAAATTACTCGCCCCGCTTGACCTCAACCAGTCATAGAATTTGGGCTAAGGAAATGGAAGAAGTCGCTGATAAGGTATTTTTGCAAATATTAACCACTGGTTCCCGGAAGTCAATAACTTGGCCTCAAAACACTGTTTTGGCTTGACACGAGTTTAGATAGGCCGTAATTTTTGATTATAAAATATTCTCCTAGTCCAATCGTATAAACAATATATCGGTTCTCAGTTCATGACCTTTTCCATCACCCGGCTATTTGTATACCGCCTAAGAAAAACAATCCAGAGGGAGTTGTTTCTTCTTTGTTAGGATATTAGTGGTTTTTTGGCCGAAAGGCGCGAGATTATGTGGAGAGAACACTTTAACTTGTTCGGGCTCTAGACCGTGATAGCGGTTGGCATGGGGCCCTTTAATGGCGACCCCTGAGGCGTATTCAGTCTGAAACCCTAAAAAAAGGAGGTTTACAATGGCAAGGGCAAGAGAATTGATGGCTATAGTTGTGGCAATAAGCTTACTGGCGCTTTTCTGTGTCATGCCAAAACAGGCAAGGGCAGAAAAGCCGATTGTTTTGGGCTGTCCGCTGTCCACAGCATTTCTTTACGGCTGGGATGCTGAGCGGGGCATTAAGCTGGCCGTAGAAGAGATCAACGCCGCTGGTGGTGTCAATGTGGGAGGAGTCAAGCGGCCATTCAAGGTGGAGGTCATGGACACCAGGGACCTTGAGCCTGGAGTCCCCGTGAGTGAGGCACTTTTGGTGGTGGAAAAATTGATACTGGAAAAAGGGGCGGATTTTCTTCTCGGAGGGCCTGTTAGATCAGAGGCAGCCCTGGCTGCCATGCCTCTTTTGTCCAAATACAAGAAGATCTCCATTGTTTCCACAGGGGTTTTGAGCCCAAAGTATTCGGCAATGGTGGCGAAAAATTATGATAAGTACAAGTACTGTTTCCGTATTCATGGAGAGGCCAAGTGGTTGGTAGGGGAGATTCTTGCCTGCTTTAAAGAGTTAAAACAAGAATACGGCCTGAATAAGATCCTGGTTATGGTCCAGGACGTGGCCCATGCAAGGGGCGCGGGAAAGGTGATAAGTAAGGTGGCTGCAAAAAAAGGTTTTGACGTTCTAGGAATGGAGGTTTTTCCCACCGGAACATCTGACTTTTCCATGGGCCTCCTTAAGGCAAAGAGAGGGGGTGCCCAGATACTGAACATCTGGATGGACATGCCCGAGAGTTCTATCCTGTTGAAGCAGTGGTATCAGATGAGGATCAAGGCGTTACCCTTTGGCTCAACCCTTGCTGCCGCAGAACAGCCAGGCTTCTGGAAGGCAACCGAGGGTAAGGGAGAGTATACTCTCTGTAACGTGGTCAATGCAGGGAATGCTCCCTCTGAGGCTACTCCATGGACCATGAAATTCTATCGTGCTTACACTAAGAGGTGGGGCGTGGAACCCGAGGGTTTGGGCAGCTCCAGCAGCTATATGACCGTTTATGTGCTTAAGGACGCAATAGAGAGGGCCGGCACCCTGGACTCCGATGCCGTGGTAAAGGCACTGGAGCAAACGGATATGATGGGGGTCTACGGTAGGATAAGATTCAACCCCAAGAGCCATCAGGTCATCCCTGCTCTGGATCCAGAGAAGGGGGCGGTGGGCTCTGTAATCCAATGGCAGGCTGGCAAACGCATTGTGGTTTACCCGAAGAGCATTGCCACTGGGGAGATCAAGCTGCCTCCATGGATGCTTAAGTAGCAACTAGTAACGCCTGGGACCGCTTTCCAGTGGCCTCAGGTCAGTGGGCCTAACGAAGTTGTAATGTGACGGTGCGGAGAAAGTCAGCCCATGGATATCATTATTTATGGAATCATAAACAGTATTTCACTGGCATTGATGGCCCTGGGGTTTGCGCTCGTCTACGGGATAAGCAGGTTACCCAACTTTGCCCATGGTGCTCTCTATGTAGTGGCTGGATTTATAACCTGGACCCTGCTCAAGGCAGCAGGGCTCAATTATCTCCTCAGCATAATACTGGCCATGGCCATAACAGGGCTTATTGGCGGGCTTTTGTACCAATTCATCCTCATCAGGGTACGCGGCATGGCAATTTCGGAGATTATCGCGTCATATGCCATGGGGCTTGCTGTACTTGAGGGACTGCGCTGGGGTGGGTTCAAGGGGATGACCTACACACTTCCCGTGTTTGCACAAGGAAGCATCATGATATGGGGCGTGCCTGTAGACTATCATAGGATAATCGTTGTGGGAATCGGGGCAGCGGTGGTTTTGTTTCTTTGGATCTTCACTCGCAGTACAAGAGTCGGCCTTGCATTGAGGGGCATGGCCCAGGATGAACGGGCATCCCTCATGCTTGGCATTGACTCGGATGTAATGGCGGTGGTGGCCATGGTACTGGGCTCAGCCCTAGCTGCCCTGGCTGCAATCCTGCTGCTTCCACTGGGAAACATAGTGGTGGAGGCGGGCTACAATGTCCTCATTCTGGCCATAGCCGTTTGCATTGTGGGAGGGCTTGGTAGCTGGTTTGGTGCGGTTCTGGCAGCATTTTTGATCGGTTTTGCCCAGATCCTTACCGTGGCCTATGTGGGATCCCACTTTCAAATGGTAGTGGCTATACTTGCTATAATCATCACCCTTATCCTCAAGCCCTCAGGGCTGTTTGGCAAACAAAAGGAGCTGGAGGAAAGGGTCTAGACGGGATTTGGAAGGGATGGAGCAGAAAAGAAAAGAGAGACTGGACAGAGGCATAAAGGTCAGGTCTGACACCATTTATGCCCTTATGTCAGTGAAGGAAATCGCGTACCTTGTGCTTCCCCGGTTGGTCTTGATTTGTGGTCTGTTGATCGCACCACTGGTGATGCCCAGCATGTACTGGCAGAGGGTTATATCCATAGTGTGTATCTACTGCCTCCTTGCCATCAGTTTTGATTTCTTAGCACACTTCGTGGGACTTGTCTCGTTGGGAGGCGCATTTTTTATAGGCGTGGGAAGTTATTTGGCGGCTATACTCAATACCTACTGGGGACTGTCACCAGTGCTCACCATCCCACTGGCCACGATATTTGGCGCTCTAATCTGTACCATTCTACTGCTCCCATGCCTTCCCCTGCGGGGTGTTTACTTTGCAATAGTGACCCTTATGTATCCGTTGGCCTTGGCCCGTATCATAGAGGCCCTGGACATATTCGGCGGGACAGATGGGATAATGGGGGTTACAAGTTTCCCAGGCAGGTGGGTGGAACTCTATTTTATGGTGGGCATGGTGCTGATTTTTCTCTTTGGAATGAGGAGGCTTGTCAATGAGGATATTGGCCTTGTTTTCCGGGCCGTAAAGGACAATGACCAGGCAGTTCGGGCCTCTGGGATGAACGTTACCTTTTTCAAGGCCATTGGGGTTTGCATAGCCTCAGCCATGGGATGTCTGGGTGGGGCGTGTTTGGTTCATATTTACATGTGGGCAGGGATATCTCAATTTGCCCTGGATTTTTCAATCCTTCCCATTGCAGCCACTGTAATCGGGGGGGCTGGAACCCTGGTAGGTCCGGTAATAGGTTGTATTATTCTGGTGCCGATTTCAGAGCTCCTTAGAACATTTGGCACCCTTAGGATCGTCTTCTATTCCCTTATCCTGGTGGCCTTTATCGTGTTTCGCAGTGAAGGATTAATGGTATATGGCCAGAGAAAATATCATCAGTTTGAAAGGTGGGTAAGGGTATGAGTGGGGAGCCCATACTGGATGTACGAGAGGTAACCAAGGCCTTTGGGGGTATTCTGGCCCTAAACCGCGTCAGCTTGAAGGTGTTTCCCGGCGAGATACTCGGTGTAATAGGCCCCAATGGTTCTGGTAAGACGACCCTGGTGAATTGTATTACCGGTTTTATCCGCATGACATCGGGAAAGGTCCTTTTCAAGGGTAAGGATATAAGCAGGAAGCCTGCACATAAAATAGCGGATCTGGGCCTCACTCGAACCTTCCAGATAATGCGGCCCTATTATAGCCTTCCTGCTTACAAGAATCTGGTTATCCCGCTGTTTTCCCCAAGGGCAAGGCGAACCGGCGGCTGGCGAGGTGGAGGCAAACTTGGAGACAGGGACACGGTGGGGATTGATATACTTGAAGAAATAGGCTTTGAGCGCGATTCCTTTGTTCCCTACAAATTGGCATCCAGCCTTCCCACCGGCTATTTGAAGAGGCTCGAGCTTGCTAGGTGCTTGGCCCTCAAACCACAGATGATCATATGCGATGAGGTGTTTTCCGGCCTCAGCATGAGTGAGATCGCCAGCATGGTACCTATCATAGAAAGGCTGCGCATGGATGGCATCACCCTTTTGATGATTGAGCATCGCCTCCGGGAACTTTTCAGGGTGGCCAACCGTGTAATAGTTCTCAACTTTGGAGAGAAGATCATGGAGGGAACCCCTGAGCAGGTTATGAACGATGAAAAGGTAAAAGAGGCATACTTTGGTTCCGAAGAGGTGGAGGAGGTTATGAAGCATGCTTGAGGCCACAGACCTAATGGTGTTTTACGAGAACATGCTGGCCCTCAATAATGTGAGTATCCGGTGCGAGCAAGAGGAAATCGTTGGGGTGTTTGGTGCCAATAGTGCGGGTAAATCCACCCTCATGTACACCATCTCCGGGATCATGGAGGATATCAAGAAAAAGGAGGATATGGCAGGGGGCGAAAGGATCACAGTATTGGGAAGTATCAGGTTTATGGGCAAGGAGATAGGGGGACTAAAGCCCAGCAAGAGGGCAAAGATGGGGATTATCCTATGCCCTGAACGAAGGCGAATTTTTAAAGAAAGTAGCGTACTGGAAAACCTTAGAATTGGGGCATACCTTGCCTCCTCGCGGCAGGCCAGTGAGACACTGGAGTATGTCTTTGAGATATTTCCGGCATTGGAAAAGTTAAAAAAAAGGGTGGGTGGATTCCTGAGTGGGGGAGAGCAGCAAATGCTGGCCATTGGCCGGGCATTAATGGCCCAACCTACAGTCCTTTTGCTGGATGAGCCATTGCTTGGTTTGAGCCCCCTTATGCAGGCCATGCTGGTACGTTCCACCAGAGAGATTCGTGACCAAAAAAAGATATCCATAATTATTACTGAGCAGTATGCGAGGCCGGTGATACCCATCATTGATTATGGATTTATACTGGAGAATGGTGCCGCTGTGCTTGAGGGAACCAAAGAGGAACTATTGAGTAATCCTGATGTTAGATCTGCATACTTTGGAGTTTAGCGAGTAAAGGGGAAGAGGTAAAGGTGGATTCATACGGCGAAAAACTCCAGCAGGAGCTAAGCTATACCAGGTTTGATCAGATGGCGGAGCGTTATCCGCACAACACTGCCATAATATTTCTTGGGCAACATTTTTCTTACGGACAGTTCAAGGAATTGAGTGAAAGGTTCGGTGCCGCCCTTAAGGAGATGGGAGTAAAAAAGGGCGACAGGGTTATGCTTTACATATCCAACTCCCCTCAATGGCTTATAGCGTTTCTGGGTATACAGAGGATAGGCGCTGTGCTGGTGCCTGTATCACCCATCTACACTTCTTTTGAAATCGAATATATGCTTAACGACTCTGGTGCAGAGACTATTGTATGTCTTGAGACCAATTTTTGTTACGTAAAGGAGATCTTTGATAAGACTCCTCTCAAGCGCGCAATAGTAACAAACCTAGCGGATCTGTTACCGCTATGGAAAAGGTTTTTGGGTACCTTATTTGACAAGATTCCAAAAGGCAAAGTTGAGCGTGAATCCTGGGTGCACTCTTTTTGCTCTCTTTTGAAGCACGCTCCCCTTGACGCGTCCCAAGAAGTGGATCCTTGGAAGGATCTGTCCTACATACTGTACACAGGGGGGACAACAGGTATGCCCAAGGGCGTACCAGGGAATCATATAGGGATGACCTCCTATGTTAATGACGTAACAGAGGATGTGGCAGGTGAACATCTTTTGGAAGGTCGAGACGTTTACATTGCCGTTAACCCCTTGTTCCACATCATGGCCCTTGGATTGTGTATGGCAATAGGGCTCAACAAAGGCAACACAGTGGTATTGATGCCTGTGCCGCTTGTGGATGCAATCCTGGAGAGTATTGAAAAGTATCGGGTTAGGTGGTTCTTGGGGGTTCCTGCCCTTTACAGGATGATACTGGAAAACGATCGCCTTGATCGCTACGATCTGAGCTCGCTGAGATATTGCTACTGCGGTGGCGATGTGCTTCCCGTGGAGGTTTACAAGCGATGGAAAGAACGGTTCAATATTCCCATCTACCAAGTTTACGGATCAACCGAGGCTGGACATGTCACCTATAGTCGAATCGGCGGAGAGCCCAAGCCGGGCTCCATTGGGATCCCACTCAAGAGCCGCGTGTGCATGGTGGTGGATCCGGAAACTTTGCAGCCTGTTCCCCAGGGCGAAGTGGGAGAATTGCTAGTCACATCCCCTTATACCATCAAGGAATACTGGAACAAGCCAGAGGAGACAAAGAGTTCCTATGTAACCATAAATGGCAAGGTATTTTACAGAATGGGAGACTTTGTCAGGCAGGACTCAGACGGAGAGTTTGTTTATGTGGAGCGCTCAGCCGACATTATCAAACACAAGGCCTACAGGGTTTCTGCCTCTGAAGTTGAGGCAGTACTTCAAGACCATCCTACGGTAATTGGCGCCTGTGTTGTGGGCGTGCCTGATCCCAAGGTAGGAGAGAGGATCAAGGCAATCGTGGTCCTGAAGGAAGACGCAAGGGGTGTGAGCGGCGCTGAGCTTATCCGGTGGTGCAGGGACAGGCTAGCCTCTTACAAGGTGCCTAGTTACATAGAATTCAGGGATATGCTGCCCAAGTCCAAGGTAGGAAAACTGCTTCGCCGAGAAATCAGGGATGAAGAACGGCGAAAGATGAAAAAGGAATGAGGAAAATTTCTCATGAAATGGGTGCCAGGGCATTCATTCCCAAAGAATATATGACGGAAATAGTGCCTTTTCTGGAAGATGTGCTGTCCCTGGGCTCGGGCGCCATGTGGAAGAGGCTTTTTGATCGGCTCGGAGGATTCTTTAACGAGAAATTTGGCCATGATTGGATGAAAGTGAAAAAGGAATTCTGGGAGGAGGTGGCCTCAGGGAAATACAGGGGAAAACCTGTGATTTTGAAATGAAAAAGAGGAGGGCGCTGAGACAGACACTACCCTTCGCCTTCTGTAGAACTGGTAAAAGAAAGGGTTACGTGGAGTCAAGTGGGATAGCGTTCTGATGCAGGTGGAGAGGCCTTGGTTTGTGAGGCCTCTTTCTCAATGTGATAAAGGGTGGCACCCACCGGGGCAAAGGATAAGAATACGATGTTTGCCCCGGGGATAAGAAAAGGCAGTCCAAAACCCAAGTGAAATGGCAAGGTTTTTAGCAGCAGCTTGAACCTTTCCCTGAAGGGCATCATCCTCCGAGCAGGGACAAGATCAGTATTGTCCCAGGAAAGAAATATGACAGCGACCAGCGAAGAGAGCACCACCAGTATAGGGCCCAATGGGATGACCCATCCCACGATCATCAATACCAGGGATATGAGAACAGGAATTGTTGTCCTTGGTATTTCCTGCCGCACGAGGTAGCCAAACAACTTCAGTAGTGATACCTTGGCTTCATCTACTTGGCCCCTTACCTTCCTCTCAGTTATCCGCGACATAATATCCATTATCACAACGCTGAATAGTATCTGGGCCACGAGGTAAGAGATGACCGCAGATGTTCCTACGAGCAGAAAAGACAGGAGCCAGGATACAATATGCCATAACCAGATGATCCAGTGGCTTGAGGGCTTGGCCCATATGAGGTTGAGGATCTGTTGGTGGTAGGCGAGGATGAGGGTGGCCAAAATTATAGTGAGGATCAGCACAGCCACGAATCGTATGATTCCCAGGATGAGTAGCTTGGGAGATCTTAAAGAAAAGAAAAGGCCTCTGAAGTTATACGATATTCCCTGAAAAAATCCCACTTTTTACCTCGTATCCCTTTGCTTCATCGCTAAGACGGTCCAGTTCCTGTTAACTTATAATCGAAGTTGGCCTTTATATGAAGCCTTGCAACGGTCACTGACCCAGGAAATGCGGGAAAGGGGGCTGCCGCCCTCACAGCTCGCATGGCCTCACTGTCCAATATCATGTAACCCGAGGAACTAATGAGGCGTAGATCCTGAAGAGCGCCCTCTCTTGAGAGGGTGAATAAAAGGAGTGTCCGTCCTTCCATCAAATTGTCCCTTGCAGCCTCTGGATAATTCCATTGGGCCATAAGGGCCTGTTTGATTATCTTTGCATATGAAACGTACTTCTTATCCGTGGTGTCCAAGGATATGGTATCTTCTCCCTGGGGTGTGGATTTGGAATTGTCTTCATTGAGCCTAGTAAGGCCCTGTGCGTCTTTGTCCAACTCCATGTCCTTGACCGGAGGTCGTATCAACTCCACCTGATAGATCCTAAGGGGTTCGATAATCCAGTGGATGGGGAAGGCCCGGTTTATTGTAATGAGAGCAAACACGTGGAAGACAAAGGAACCTATCATGCAAAGACGCATGATACCGGGCTTCCGGGAATACGTTATTGCATCATCACCCACCCTGGTTACGTTCGGGTCCATTTACCCACCAATCCGTTTTTTTGTCAAACCACCAGGAGGTCCAATCAGTTGTTAGGACCTGCTCAGCTATCTTTTTTGCCTCTGATGTTTGGAGCCTTTTGAGCGCAAATGTCAGCCAGTCCTTTGCATACGCATTGCCCACGTCGAGGTGTGCTTTAAGCTCAAAGATAAGGTCCAACTGGTCGGCATCCCTAGCAGCCAGGGCCTCTGGTGTTAACCCTTCATTGAATTCTCGGCTCAATTCCATGATCTCTTTAGAAAAAGGAAGTGTAGCCACCTGGTCTTCAAGGGCCCTTTCCTCGTCGATCTCCACGTATTTTTTGTTTACATAGTTATGGTCCCCTGTTCTTGCCTCATGAAAATCATGAAACAGGGCCATTAATACCACCTTGCGCATGTCAAGATCAGGGTTCCTAGAGGCAAGAACATAACCTATCACTGCGGTTCTAAAGGAATGAGCAGCAACAGACTCCTTACCCGAGCCAAGAAACTGGTATCCTGTTCGAGGGGTCTTTTTGAGCATCCCTATCTCGAAAAGAAATTCAACGGTTCTTTTCATAAGCTTTCTACTCCTAATCCAAACGCTATTTAAACTCATTAAGTTTGGGAAGGGGAAAAGTCAAGGCTAATTTAGGTTAAGCTGTCTTGATTTGTACTCGATGAATGGTTAGTATAGAACATAGATTGCGTCAGGGTGGACATGAAATGAGTGACAAATTACAAAAAATGAAGATATACACCTATCCTTCATCTGTGTTGAGGCAAAAGGCGGAGCCAGTTAGCAATATAGATGGTGAACTGAAAAAGTTGACAGATGGCATGCTTTACACCATGTATTCGGCCCCAGGCATTGGGCTTGCTGCAAATCAGGTGGGTTCGCTGGACAGGGTTATTGTCTTTGATCTCAAGCCTGAAGAAAAGGATGTTAGAAAACCCTGCGTATTGATAAACCCAGAGATTGTGGAGAGGGAGGGTACCACCAAATCAGAAGAGGCGTGCCTGAGCGTGATAGACTATTCTGCTGAAGTGAAAAGGAATGCCCAGGTATTGGTACGGGGCATTGACATTGACGGTAATCCCTTAGAGCTTGAGGCTGATGGACTATTGGCAATATGCCTTCAACATGAAATAGACCATCTCAATGGTATGCTTTTCATTGACCACATTAGCAGCCTCAAGAGGGCAATGTATAAAAAGAAACTCAAGAAGATTTTAGCCAATAAAGAGTGATAACGATTTGCCTGTGAGCCTCTTAAACACTCCTTCATTAAGTCCTAAACCGAGAGTTATATTTATGGGCACACCTGACTTCGCGGTGCCTGCCTTGCGCGCGTTGATAGAAACCGAGGTTATCCTTTTGGCTGTGGTTACTCAGCCAGACCGCCCAAAAGGCAGAGGGCGGAAACTGGCCCCTCCCCCCGTAAAACAGGTTGCCCTGGAGGAAGGGCTACAGGTACTGCAACCCGAAAGAGCCTCTAGTCCTGAGTTTTGCGAAGAAATAAGAAAAATGTCGCCCGACCTTATTGTGGTGGTTGCCTTTGGACAAATCCTGAAGAAGAATCTCCTAGAAGTACCCACTTGGGGCGCGCTTAACATCCATGCATCCCTCTTGCCCAAGTATAGAGGGGCTGCTCCAATACAATGGGTCATACTCCAAGGTGAAACCAAGACAGGGCTAACGGCCATGAAGATGGACGAGGGTATGGACACCGGGCCAGTGATACGACAAATGGAGATTGCCATTGAGCGGTACGAGACAGGTGGGCATTTACATGACCGGCTTTCATCGCTGGCAGGACCATTTCTCGTCGATGTATTGGACAGTTTGACGACAGGGGATTATTCTTTGCAAGTGCAAGATGACTTTCTAGCGACATATGCGCCCAAAATAACTCGGGATATGGCCAAAATAGTGTGGGAAAGATCTGCGGGTGAAATTTCATGCAAAATAAGGGCGTTTGATCCTTGGCCAGGTGCCTTTAGTTTTGTCAATGGCAACCAGGTGAAGTTTTTTGGCATAAGCAGTGTGGAAGAAGGGGTGGCAGAGGCTGAGCCTGGCACGGTATTGGGTTTTGACTCGGCTGGAATGCTAGTGCAGGCTAGAGACGGTGTCCTTACAGTTGGCGAGATGCAGTTTCCTGGTAAGAGAAGGATGGCAGTGGCAGAGATAATTAAGGGTTTCCCCCTCCGTCCAGGCGACAAATTTCAATCCTAGTACTTACTGTTAGCGTGCAAAATGAGCTGAGCTTTTTGCTTGAGTCTGGTGATCTTAAGTGGGTAGGACAGCGATGCTGAGTGTAATCTATTCCGGGCCCAAATTTAAAATTTCTAAGCAGGGTGCTACATTAGACCGGTTTTTGGTCAGACATGAGTACTCGCAAGATGGCTTTAGCACAAATTTATGACTGCAGTTGATAAACAAAGCCAAGATGCATTTGATGGCTCAGAGAGAGCCTCTGGCAGGAAATTTGTATTCTTGCTGGTCCTTTGCTGCTTTGTGTTGGTTGGTGGGGCGTTTGTGCTGTGGTGGGTGCCCACAGTGGGGCTTAAGAATATTAGTCCTCACTTGCCCCTTATCATTGGGTTGTGTTTTGCGGGCCTCGTGCTCTTTGGGTTGGGAGGCGCAGTCACCTTAATTTTCACCATTTTGTGGGGCAGAAATCTATTCATAAACAAAAAGTCTCGCGGAGTGGTTATTAGATTCTTGTTTCCCATTTTGGTGGGACTGGGAAGGCTCCTTGGAATTAGCAAGGATGATCTTCGGCGTTCATTTATAGCTGTTAATAACCGCCTAGTGCTGGCTGAGGCCAAGAAGGTGAGGCCGGAAAAATTGCTGATCCTTTTACCCCATTGCCTTCAATATCATGAATGTGGCGTTCGCATTACCGGCAATATTGAAAATTGCAAGGCCTGTGGAAAATGCAAGATAAAGGATCTGGTGGCAATTTCCAAACGTTATGGTGTTTCTATCTCAGTGGCAACTGGCGGGACCATTGCGCGCAGGATTGTGGTGGAAAAGAGGCCAGATATAATAATTGCCGTGGCCTGCGAGCGTGATCTGACAAGTGGGATACAGGATACCTATCCCATTGCCGTGTATGGGATCCTTAACCGTCGCCCCCATGGCCCCTGTTTTGACACTGATGTGGATTTGGAAATGGTAGAAAGGGGACTTTTGACTTTTTTGGAAAATGGCAAACCCAACTCCCAGAGATTTGGCCCTGCAGGCGCTTAATCATTTTGATGATAAAGGGATATTACCTCGATATTTCCTTGAGCAATCATTCCGTAGATACCCCGGAATAAGCGGTAGAGACAAGGCCCTCTGTGTCCATTTGACAAACGGGGTGCTCAGGTGGCGCCTCAGGTTGGACTGGTACATAGAGCAGAGTCTGAATTTTCCCTTTGATAAGGTAGAATTGAGAGTGTTGAACATCCTCAGGATCGCCCTCTACCAGATCCTGTTTATGGATCGCATCCCTGAACCAGCAGCAGTGAATGAAGCAGTAAAACAGACCAAATCAGGGGGAAAACCACACGTGGCCCGCTTTGTAAATGGACTCTTGCGAGGAATCATCCGGAAAAGGAACAGCCTCAAGCCATTTCCAGAAAGCGTTGACCAGGTAGAGCGGCTGTCGGTGGAGCATTCCTATCCCCAGTGGCTGGTGGGCAAATGGATAACCGAATTGGGTGAAGGGCGTGCCACTTCTTTGCTCAAGGCGTCTAACGAAATTCCGAAGCTGGTAGTTAGGGTAAATACACTTAAGACAAGTAGGGCAGCACTTATTGGGTATCTGGCTGCAGAAGGGGTCTGTGCAAGTCCGACCAGGTTTAGCCCCGCAGGGATCCACATTGATGATCTAAATGTCCCGATCACCGAGCTAGGTGCGTTCAAGGAGGGACTCTTTCAGGTGCAAGGCGAGGCAGCCCAGATCTGTAGTTTCTTGCTCAATCCCTCCAAGGGAGACAGGGTGCTGGAGATTTGCGCAGGTATCGGGGGAAAGGCCACTCACCTAGCAGAAATGGTTGGTCCACAGGGGCGTGTCATCGGGCTTGACATAAAAAGGGGGAGCCTGGTAAGGCTGAGGCAGACTTGCAAAAGACTGGGTATCTCGTGGCTTCACCCTGTTTGTGCGGACGCGGCCAAGCCATTAGATAAGCTCTTTAAGAAAAGGTTTGAAGGAATTTTGATTGATAGCCCTTGTTCGGGCCTGGGCGTTATTTCGAGACACCCCGATATAAAGTGGGCGAGAGAGGAATCCCATATTCCTGAGCTTTCAAAGGTGCAAACCCAGATCCTTGCCAGTGCAGGTCGGATTTTGGGGCCAGGAGGGACCTTGCTTTATGTTACCTGCACCATTTCAAGGGAGGAGAACGAGGCGGTTGTGAACAGCTTTTTGGAGCGGCACCCTGATATGGATGTGGTGGACTTGAGGGACAAGGTGCCCCGTTGGGCAAAAGGGCTTGTGGATGAGAATGGTTTTTTTAGGACATGGCCTGATGTGCATGGCCTTGATGGTTTTTTTGGGGCTATGCTCGTAAAAAGGTGAGTCTTGTGGAGGAGGTTAAGGGAAATGGCAAAGAAAA
>Ga0190359_1001200_pt1 | contig 16613 bp, 14 predicted proteins | sample 48721823_MG_FD_161269 | JGI IMG/M metagenome (GOLD analysis project Ga0190359, IMG submission 161269) | Hydrothermal vent microbial mat bacterial communities from Southern Trench, Guaymas Basin, Mexico - 4872-18-2-3_MG | ecosystem: Environmental > Aquatic > Marine > Hydrothermal vents >... | reverse complement strand
ATATAAATTTTGTGAAACCTGATAGTCAGAGTCTTCTATGCAGAATATGAAAAAATATATAAATGGGTTCATAATATTACTTTCAGGTGGTACCATGTCTCTAGAGAACAAGGTTGAACAATCTTACGAAGATAATGGAAATTATGGTAAAGAATCTAAGTTCAAAAAATTCGCTAAATATTCTTTAGTTGGTGCAGCTGCATTAACCACAATTGCGTTGAATTCTTGTGCACCTAAAGCACCTGGCCAAAGCAATGAGGGTCCAAGTAATACTTATAATACGAAACCTCAAGTTGTTAGTGTTGAATTGGATAATTGGAATACGTTGCCAGGTGACATCTCTTTTGAGCTTTCAGGTGTTGTTAGCGAAGGTGATAAGGTTTATTTTGATATGGATGTTAATGGTCAGGATTACCTGGAAGGTAGTGTAGATGTTGTTGGTAACTCTTTTACACTTTCCGAGATTATCGATTCAAATCTCTATTACTCAAATATTGAACCTCTAAATGTTGAGGTTAAGTTATCATTAAACAGCGATTTGTCAACACCAACCGATTATTCTACAGCAATAACATTGCCTATGGCAATTGTGGGCATAAAAGCTCCTGATCTGGTAAAAAAAGTAGAAGACCTTGTCGATTTATATGATAGTGGGAGCTACGATGGTTTCCCGTTTAAGGAACTTAAGATTGAAGGACAAGGCATCATTGATAAAGCTGATGGCGATTTATACACTGTTTTTGAATTTAGAAAAGGACCAGTCTTTGCTGATTTCTGGTACATATGCAGGGCTTATATCTACTCTTATGAAGATGAACAAAAAGGTTCTTTAATAGCTGCTTTGCACTTACCACCACATATCTATTCCGATCCTATAGAGGGTTCTTCTGTGATTTACGATGTAGATGAATATAATCCTTATAAGGGTTTGTCCTTAGATCAATTTATCAACACGTATTTGTCAACGGTAGCAACACCAATTGACAACGACTCCGTAGAAATGTTACTTTCTTCAGAAGCGTTTAATAAACTTGTTGAACAAGACGAACACTTTATTCCTTTGTTTTACAGGAAGGCATATATCTTTAATGATGAAATGGATGTTGATAAACCAGTCCTTTCAGGTTTTTATATACTAGAGAATTTTGTTTCTTTAGAGGAAGGTACTGCTTCTAGGGAACCTCTGCAGACTTTAAAAGGAGTAATAATATTCCCTAGGAATAGGTCACCACCATTTAATTTCTTAGTATCAACTAAAACAGGTAATCTTACAGAAATAGGTCCGTTTAGGTTAGATGGTGCTGGAAGATATACTCAGGTTGGAGGAGGCCCTTTTTTGAATTCTCCTTACTTAAGAGAGGTTTTGAATTTGCCAGGAAGACCTTCAGGGTATAACTATGATGTAGATATGCTTACAACATCTTTTGACCATATGGACACTGTATTAGGCGAAACTAGAATATTAACACCGGAGGAATTTAAAGAAGTCTATTCATATTATTATAATGTAGGTCAGCGTAATCTTAACTACGCTATTGAGGTAATTAACGGGTTAACTCTACCTTAATTTTTCTTTGATTTTAGAAACTTTTTTATTATTGTTACTTTTTCTTACCTATCAGTAGGGCCGGTAGCTCAGTGGTAGAGTGCTGCTCTCGCACAGCAGAAGCCCCGGGTTCGAATCCCGGCCGGTCCATGTTTAAACCAACTAAGATGACAGGATTATGAAAATTGATACCAAGAAAATCTTAAACCTTTTTTATAAGGATTTAAATTATGCTCAGGTTAAAGATATGTTTGAAACAGAAGAACCTATTAGCATAAACCAGGCTTATGATATTCTTGATGACTATAAGAGTCAGGGTCTAAAACAACCATCTTTGGAATCCATCATTAATGCTTCTCAGAGATTTTACTTTAGAGTTCTTGATACAACTGAAGACTATATGAAATATTCCAAGAAAAAGCCTTATGTTATTATTGGTGATCAATTTGTTGAGCATTTTAATAAGTATACTAACTCTTATTCTAAATCTTTAGAGTTAATATTTAATTCTTTTAAGTCTGATCGAAAGGATGAATTTTATCCTCTATTGCCTTTAGAGATGACTCGCAGGTTTCAAAAGTATTGTTCAGATAAAGAAACAGAAAATGGTGGATATGATAAATTATTACACTATTTGTTCTCAGAATATTTGACCCATAGGTTCTGGTTCTTAACTCCACTGATACCTGTTGAAAAGATCTTTTCCTTGGGGGAAGAACCTATAAAGCACATTTTTTGTGATATCTCTGCAGATTTGAGAGGTATAATGAAATGTATTTCATTAGAACTGTTTAATAAGAAAAAATTTGGCAATTGAAATCCAATTTATAACACAAGTAAACGGTTTAATAGAATGGCTCCTCAAGTCAAAGTTATTATTGAAAAGGACGGGAAATTTCTTTTAATAAAACGTGCCGAGCAAGAAGATGCAAAGCATTTTGGGTACTGGGAATCTCCTGGCGGAAAAGTTGAAAACAATGAATCTTTTGAGGATGCTGCGTTTAGAGAAGTTAAGCAAGAAACAGGTCTTGATGTAAAATTAAAAAAGAAAATTAAAGAGATTAAAGAAGATAATGAAATTAAGGCGGTTGTTTACTTAGCTGAGCCCTTGAATGAACAAGTTTCTTTATCACAGGAACACAATGATTTTGGTTGGTTTACTATTGAAGAGATTAGATCGCTGGATAAAATTACTTATAAAGAGTTCTTTTTAGAATTGTTGAAGCTTGCAGGATTTAACTAAAGAAAACTTTATAAATCAAGCAGTGAACCTTGATTTAAAAGCGGGTGTGGCTTAAACGCTGAACGCTACAGAGGTTGTTTAAAATGGGTTATTACAAGTATGTAAGACAGGTCTGGAAAAGACCGAAGGATTCTCTAGGCGAGTTGTATAAAGAAAGATTGATTAAATGGAGAAGAGAGCCTGCTGTTATTAGGTTGGAGAGGCCTACCAGAATTGATAGAGCTAGATCTTTAGGTTATAAAGCTAAGCAGGGCTTCGTAGTTGTTAGAGTAAGGGTTAGAAGAGGAACCAAGAAGAGAGAGAAAGTTTCTGGTGGTAGAAGGTCTAAGACCAGTAGAAAATGGAAAGTGTTGAGGGTTAATTACAGATATGTTTCTGAGTTGAGAGCCCAAAGAAGATATCCTAATCTTGAGGTTTTGAACAGCTATTGGGTAGGCAAAGACGGAATGTATTATTATTACGAAGTAATCTTGGTTGACAAGAATCATCCTGCGATAAAGAACGATAAAGATATCTCATGGATTGCAAGCAAAAAGAATACTAGAAGGGTTTACAGAGGTTTGACAAGCGCAGCGAGGAAATTTAGAGGACTAAGATGGAAAGGTAAAGGTGCTGAGAAGGCGAGATAATTTTGGTTTTTTCAATTTCTTTTTTTAGATAGATTTTTAAAAACTATTTCTTTCTGAAAAAATATGCCTGATTACTATGAGAAGATTAAGGAGTTAGAGAAAGAATTAGCTGAGACTAAATATAATAAACGTACTCAGCATCATATTGGTTTAGTTAAGGCCAAGATTGCTCAGCTTAGAGAGAAGATAGAGCAAAGGACAAAATCTTCGTCAGGCAGTCAAGGTTATGCAGTCAGGAAAAGTGGCGATGGAACTGCTGTTCTAGTAGGTTATCCTTCTACAGGTAAATCCACTTTGTTAAATGCTTTAACTAATGCTAATTCTGAGGTTGGCGAATATGCTTTCACCACTTTGGATGTTATCCCTGGTTTGTTAGAATATAAATTTGCGAAGATACAAATCTTAGATGTGCCGGGAATTATTGATGGTGCAGCTCTAGGTCGAGGTCGAGGAAAAGAAGTTCTTAGCGTAGTAAGAAACAGCGATTTGGTTATACTAGTTGTGGATGCAACTAATCTTAAGCAGTATGATTCTTTAAAACGGGAGTTGTTTTATGCAGGCATCAGGATTAACAAACACAAACCCGATGTAATCATAAAAAGGATGATGTCTAATGGCATCAAGATACTCAAAACAGTTAAGCTCACAAAAATAAACACTGAGACTATAAAAGCTATCCTCAGGCAGTTTAGAATAATGAACGCTGATGTTTTGATTAGAGAGGATATCACAGATGATGACTTGATTGATGTTATTGAGGGAAACAAGAAGTATGTGCCAGCAATAACTGTGGTTAACAAAATCGATTTGGTAAATGAGGATAAGATTGAAGAGATCAAAGAAAAGATAAAGCCAGACATAATGATCTCAGCCAAGAATAAGCTTCACATAGAGGAGTTAAAACAATTAATTTATGACAAGTTCGAGTTTATTCATATCTTTATGAAAGAACCTAACAAAGAACCTGATTTAGAAGAACCGATGATTATGAGGAAAGGTTGTACTATTGAAGATGTGTGCAATAAGATCCACAGAGATTTCGTAAGGAATTTTAAGTATGCAAGGGTTTGGGGCAAGAGCGTTAAGTTTCCCGGCCAGATAAAAGGTCTAAAACATACGCTTTCAGACGGAGACATTGTTGAGCTTCATATAAATAATTGATCTCTGATTCTCAACGAATAATAAAGATATACTCTTCACTCAAAGCATAAACTAAGGTATTACTTTGTTAAGTGGTTACAATTAAACAGTTTTTATTTCTTTTGCAAGGCTTATATACCTTGAAAGCTTATGGCTTTTTATGAGCGTAGACATAGTTTGGGATGAGATGATTATACCTATAGAGAATGGGTATATAAAATACGTTAGAGAGTACGTATACGACAATGAGGAAAGCTTAGAGGAGGGTGAATCAAATAAGTAGTGTGAATCGAATAAGAATCGTAGAAAATTACACGGTCTTATAATAAGCTCTTTAAGATAGTTCTAGCTCTGCTGTTTGTTTTCCTGGTTTGTTCTTTTGTTATACAGACCTGTTGACATCAATAACTCATATCTTTGTTTAAGTTCTAAGAATATCATCTCTTTTTTCTCATCAGGGATATGAGGATAAACTTCTTTTAATAGAAAATCATAGACTCTTCTAGCTTGAGAATATAACTTCTTACGGAAATAATCGTCGAAAAGACCTAAGCCAGCATATGAAATCTCATCAGATAACGCTTCTTTGTTTTGTAGAGATAACGCTTTGTAGTTTTCTGTTAGAATCAAGAAAGGTTTGAAGGTCTTTTTTATCTTATGATTATTACTTAATCTGGAAATTTCTTCAATTTTGTTTTCAATAATCCTTAAACATTTCCTGTTTCTCTCGTTTTCTTTCCTAATTCTCTTCATCTCTTCTTTTGTTTCCCGTTCCAGTCTGGAATTTATTTTTATTCTCTTAATAATTAAAGTTATTTCTGCGAGAATGAGTAATATCACAAAAGTTATGCCAATGGAAAGCAGGTATTCGTTCATTTTTGTTAATTTTAAGCTATAGGTTGTTTAATCCTTTTTGAATAAATAAAAGTTTTGTTCATTACTAAAAAGTTGAGTTTGATGATTTATTCTGCCAAAACCCTGCTGACAGAATTTTCTTTGTAAATTCTGAACTTGTTGTCAACAAAGCTTTCTATTTTGTTTTCATGACTTACTAAAATAATCTGTTTGATGTTTAGTTCATTAAGGACATCTCTTACTTTATCCATTTGTTCGCTTGAGAACCCGTCAGTTGGCTCGTCAAGAATAATTACATCTTTGGTTTTTATTTCGGACATTAAATCGTTGATTACCTGGTTTAAAGCGAGCCTGTAAGCTAAAGCAATGCTTGTTTTCTCTCCTCCAGATAGATCAAAAATAGAAGCGTCATAACCGTTTTGAGTTATTCTTGGCGAGAAGGAAAGGTCTAAATCAACTTTCAAACTTTCTTCATCGATTAGTTTGCCCAACCATTTCTTGAACAATTCATTAAATCTGTGGTAAACTCTTGCAAAGAGATGCTTTTCAATGTTTTCAACCATTGGATTAAATGTGTCTGAAAGCCAGGAAAGTATTTTCTTTATTTCAGTTAGTTTCTTCATCAAATCTTTCTTCTCATCGATTTCTTTGTTGAGTTTCTCGGTCTCGCGTTTTAGCTCATCCAATCGTTCAAGCAGAAGTTTCTTCTCTGAATTGTATTCGCTTATTTTTTCCTTAAGTTTGATTACTTCGTCCTCAACAGGTTTAAGCTCTTCGATTTCTTGTTCGAGTGCTTTCTTTTTATCTGAAAGTTCAATCTGAGTTCTGTTTAGTTCTTTGATGCTCTCTTTTAGTTTTGCTATTTTGTTGCTGTTGTTTTCGATTCTTTTAAGTTTTTCCTTGATAATCATTTCTTTCTTCTCGACTGTGTTGATTAACTCGATTTTTTGTTCTAATTCTTGCATAATCTTTTTCTTTTCATCGATGTTTATCTCTGAAAGTTTGTTAAGCTTCTCATTCAATTCCTGTTTCTTTGCAATGAGTTCGGTTTTGTTGATTAGTTCCTGGTTTATCCTACTAATTTGTTGATTTAAACTATTTAACGATTCAACTGTAACAAGCATATTTTCATATTTTTTGTTCAACAAATCTATCTCAGAATCAAGGTTTTTTATCTTCTCATTAATCTCATTAATTTTGGTAAGCAAAGCCTGGTTTTCTTTTTCGAGCTCTTCAGCTTTTTTTGTATTCTCTTGTTTTATTTTTATTTTGTGCTCGTCGTTTACTTCCTGTAAGCATAAGGGGCAAACCTTTAGGTCAAGTATTTTGCTGATTAAAGCTCTGGCTTCGTTTATCTTATTTTCATTAGAATATCTTGTTTTCTCGAGATTATTTCTCTCCTCAACAAGTTTTTCTTTGAGCTCTTTTTTTGTTTGGATTTGCTGTTTTAATGATTCGGGTTTTTCGCCCGTTGATTTTTCTAATTCTTCTTTTCTCTTAATTAAGGAATTTAGTTGCTCTTCATCTCTTTTTAATCGGTTAAGCTGAGATTCTATGTTTTCAAGCTGGTTAATTATAGAATTCTTTTGAATGGTGTATTGGTTTATCTCGTTGTTTAGTTCTTTTAATTTGTTAGACAGGGCTTCTTTGCTTTCTCCCGGGATTTTGTATGATTGAATTTCTTCTTTAAGCGTTGCTATTTCTTTGTTTAATCTTTCGTTCTCTTCTTTTGTGTTAGTAATCTCTTTTGCTAGGTGTTCTATTTTAGATTGGATTCCTGATGATTCTTTTTCAAGCTTTAGTAGATTATCCCTTTTTTCCTTAAGCAGGGCTTGCTTGTCCTTTAATGATTGTTCTTTTTCTTTAAGCTTGGTTAGCTCTTGGTCAATGTTTTTAGCTTTGTTTTCTATTTCAGCAATTTTGTTTCTTTTCTCTTTAAGTTCGTTCTCTTTTGATTCTAAGTCAGAACAGTAGCCTTCGATATAGTCTTTCTTTTCTTTTAATAATTGCCTTAAAACTGTTGAATTGTCTCTTATTCGTTTGTATTTCTCAATCTGGAATATCTTTCTGAAGGTTTCTTTTCTTTCATCATCACTCATGTTAAAAATCTGTTTCATCTGTTCTTGCGGAGTATACACAGTGAACCTAAAGATAGGGGATTTTGATTTCTTCACCAAATCCTCAGGATAGTTTAACAACTCTAGAACTTTATACTTTAATTCACTGGGGCTTAATACGCTTTTAACACCGTTTATGATTATATAACCGTTGTCTTGTTTTATTGAGTTCTTAAGACGTTTTAGGTTTCGTCTTATAATTACTTCTTTATTATCGATGATTGCTTTTAATTCGACATAACCTGTTTTTTCTCCTCTTCTTAGTAAAGAGCTTGCTTTGATTGATTCGCTGCTGGTACCTGTACCAAAAAGGGCAAATTCAATGGCTTGCAATATGGTGCTTTTTCCAGAACCTATGTCACCCAGAAATAAGGTTTTGCCTTCAGGGATTTCTATTTCTGTTGTATCCCTATAGCTTCTGATGTTCTTTAGCTTGATGGATTTAATTATCATTATTTTTAGGTTTGATTATTTTATATTTAAAAGTTTGTCTAGCAGTTCTGAGAGTTCTCTGGTAGAGCCTACATAATAGTCCGGAGCTGAGAGAATGATCTCTTCTTCAGTGGAAAAACCGTCAGTTATACCTATTTTGGTTAAACCTTTTATTCTGGATGCATACTCAATGTCATCTGCACCATCTGTTACGAATATGCATTCATTGGGTTTAAGCTTGTGCTTCTTTAACACCTGTAGTATCCTTTTATCTTTGTGCTGTGTTAAAGATAAACCCTTTATATCCTTAAAGAACCTTGAGACCTTGTGTTTTCTGAGAATTCTTCTTATTAAATGGCTAAAGTTATTTGATACAATAATTAAAGTGATTCCTTTATTGTTTAATCTTTCAAGTAACGGTTTAACCCCGCGTTTTAACTTGGGGTCAAAGTTTTTTGAGAATATCATGAATGAGTAAATCAAGATCATTATTTTCTTAAACATGTTTGGGTTTTCACGTTTGAAGAAATCAATTATGGTTTTGTTTTTTAACGATTTAAATTCATCAATGTTCTTTAATTGTTCTTTTTTGAAGCGTTTTAATATTCTATTGAGGTTCTCAAAAGCATACTCTAAAGAGTCAACAATCACGCCGTCAAAGTCAAACAAAACTGCTTTTATCATATTGATTTTGTCGATTAGAAAAAGTATTTAAATATATCTATAACTCAAATGGTTGTTACTATTGTTGGAATTTTATTTCAAAAGAACTTATCTAATTGATAAAATGTTTTCGGCTTTTATGAATAAACCACTAACCTGTCAGTATTATGTTACTTACAGATGTAACTCTAGATGTAACTTTTGCAACATCTGGAAGCGAAATTCTAAAGAACAGTCCTTTGATACCTTGGCCAAGAATCTGAAAGATTTGAGGCGTCTGGGCGTTAAGATTATTGATTTTACTGGTGGAGAACCTCTGCTTTATCCGCATATTGTTGAAGCATATTCTCTAGCCAAAAAGCTTGGTTTTAGGACTACTTTAACAACAAACGGTTTGCTTTATCCCAAGTTTGGGTTGAAGCTTAAAGGTTTGGTTGATATACTTAACATTTCTTTTGACACATTAGACAGAGATAAATATCTTAAGATCAGGGGCATTGATGCCTTTAATCAGGTTCTGGAAGCAATCGATTATGCTAAAAAAATCAAAGAGAAGATATATTTGCTTAAAACTGTAACTCCAGATGATTTTGATGAATTAGATGATTTGGTTAAGTTTGCTCAATCAAAGAGAGTTACTCTTAAGTTAAATCCTCTTTTTGTTTATTTTGATATGACTGCTGCAAAAAGTTATACGACTTTATCGGAAAAAACAATTAACAAGATAAGAAAATTAGCTAAGCAGCCATATGTAATTATTGATTTTGCGCATTATAAATTTATAGAGGACGGCGGAAATAATAAAGAGAAACCGTTATGCAATGCAGGCAAAAAGGTTATAACAATAAGCCCTGATAACAAACTTGTTTTGCCTTGTTTTCACAAGAAAATTAAAGAAGTTCCTATAGAAAATAATCTTTATGAGTTGTATTATTCTCAGGAAATCCAAAACGAGATTAAGAATGCAGGCCGTTATGATTTCTGTCAGGGCTGTTATATTAACTGTTATTTTAGATATTCTTTGTATGATAAGCCAGGGTTCTGGCTTGAAACTTTTAAGTCAATAAACAAACAATTAATTGAGCATTATATTAGAAGATAAAAACAAGTTCTTTGTGTTTATATTATTTAATTTAATGCTTTACTTCTCTTAATCTGGCAGAAATAAACTTAACAAGTTTTTTACTTAAATGCGGGTTGTTGTGGATTAAATCATAGGCCCATCTCACGAATTTTTCGTCAAACTTTTTGTAACCGTCAATTAACTCGAGCATTTTCCTTTTTTGGTCTGCTGTTGCATCAATCTTGTCTGATAAAGCAATGAATTCAAGTTTCATCATTTCTTTTGTTTCTTCTTCGTCAAACTCTTTTTGTTCTTCAATCTCGTTCCAGAACTGTTCATAGGAAAAGCTTTCTTTTAAAGTTTCTATATCCAAATCCTTGCTTTTGTATTTTCGAGAGATGTCTGCTAAAACTTTCTGGTGTAAATCTCTTAAGAACTTCAATCTGTCTTCCATCTTAAAGATATCAGTTTTTCCTTCGAGAACCATCTTTATAGAGAATGGACTCGCAAAAGGTAAGTTGATTTGCTCGACTTTTATTCTGTTTTCCTTGATTTCTTTGAAAATCTTAATAGCATTTTCTATATCCATTAAATCTTCTAAAACCTCCCGTTTTGCTTCTTTAAGAATGGGGAATCCTTCGAAGTTCTCCATGAGGTACTTGAGTAATCTTTGCGAGGAGAATTGCTGCCTTGAAACGCTTTTTGTATGACCTTTATAGTTCCTGAGTATCATTAAACCTCTAACCGCGCAATTTCTGAATCTACGCTTTAAAACCTCAGTATTCTCTATAGCTTTATTCATGAGTCTTCTTATATCCTGCAAAGCCAGAGATTCTAATGGTTTACCTAAATTAAGTTTGTTTTCTGAAGAGATGTAAAAGCCATTATCGGTAATGCCCATATCCAGCTTTGTCTTGTTTTTAATGTAAAGGTAAAAAGCAACTGCCCTAGATAAAACATCATTAACTCTTCTGCCGTACATTGTGTGGAAAACTGCATAATGTCTTTCGCCGTCATTGAATGTTTCAATCAGGATTCTTTTATCATGAGGTATCTTTGAGAACATGTATTGTTCATAGAAGTAACTGTATATGGCTTGCGCAGCTGTGTCATTTAAGTATAAGTATTGTTTTATGAATTCCAGAATTTTTTGTTTGCTTTTTTTCTGTTCGAATAGGTCATTCATGTATCTCCTGAATTTGGAGATATCTAATGCGAGGTCAAAGCTTAAAGGCAACATTTCAGATATCCAGGACGGAATTGTTGGTGGCCTACCTATGCTAGTTTTTACAACTGCTGTATTACCTCTACTGTATCTAAACTCATAGGTACTGCCGCCTAAAACAAAAACATCCCCTGGTCTAAGTCTTTCTAGAAATGCTTCATCAAGGTAACCTACAACAGTGTTTCCTACTTTAACTCTTATTTTTGCTTCGTCAGGAATAGTGCCGACATTAGTCATAAACAACATTCTTGACAATTTGCCTCTAGCTTTAATCGTGCCGTCTTCGAATTTAATCGCTTTTGCATAAACATTTCGTTCTTCTAAAGAAATTCCTTCACCGGTTAGATAATCAATTACAGAATTGAAATCTTCTTTTTTTAGTGTGTGATAGCTGAAGCTTTGTTTTATGATTTCATAGAGTTCATCAGGTTTTATTGCTTCATTTATTATGAAACCATAAATCATCTGGCTTAATACATCTAAGGCATTAGTTGGGATATGAACTTTGTCAATTTTCTTCTCAACAGCATCTTTTAATATAATGGAACACTCTACCAAATCATCTCTGTCTAAGGTAACTAATCTTCCTTTGGTTACGCTATGCAACTGGTGACCGCTTCTACCGCATCTTTGGAGAGCTCGTGCAACAGATTTAGGGCTTGATAATAAGATAACAATATCGATATAACCAATATCAATGCCTAGTTCTAATGATGTAGAGGAAACAACGCATTTGAGTAAACCTTTTCTTAACCTGTCTTCAACACCAAGCCTTATATCTTTTGAAAGCGAGCTGTGGTGTGCTGCAATAGTTTCCTCAGTGTAATGTTTTGGGAACATTGTTTTTAAGGTGTCGACAACTCTTTCGGTAGAGGCTCGCGTGTTTGTGAATATCAAAGTTGTTTTGTGTTTTTGAATTATGTCATGAAGAAGATGATAAAGCTGTTTGTGTTGAGTATTGTAATCTGTGTAAATGTAATCTTTCACAGGGCTTATGACTTTTAAATCGAGTTGTTTTATAAATTGTACATCAATTATCTTGCAATCCTTTGGTTGATCGCCTTTATAACCAACGAGATATTCTGCGATTTTATCAATTGGAGCAACTGTAGCTGATAAACCTACGCGAGTTATAGAATAATTGTTTAACCTGTCTAAGAATTCTACTGCTAACGAAAGCATGGTTCCTCTTTTGTTTTCAGCAAGAGAATGTATTTCATCTATGATTAGCCATTCTACATTTGTTAGCCTTTCTCTGAACTTCTTAGAGCTTAAAATAATGGATAAACTTTCAGGGGTAGTGATTAAAATATGAGGCGGTTTTTTGAGCATGCTTGCTTTCTCTGAACTGGAAGTATCTCCAGTTCTTGTAGCAATTCTAATCTCTTGTTTTTTCTTTGAATGCTTTTTGAAAAGTTCTTCAATTTCTTTTAATGGTTGTTTAAGGTTATATTCGATATCATAGTTTAAAGCTCTTAGTGGGCTAACATAAACGGCGTAAATTTTGTCTTCGAGAATTCCTTTCTCAGCCGAATCCACAAGCTCGTTTATGATTGACAGGAAGGCGGTTAAGGTTTTAGTTGCGCCTGTTGGTGCAGATATCAATACGTTGTTTCTTGAATGCACCTCCAGGATTCCATATCTTTGTGGTAAAGAAAAGTCTTTGAACTTTGAGAAAAACCATTCTTTAACGACAGGATGGAGTATTTTTAAGATATCTTCTCTTTTATCCGGTTTTTCTTTAAAAGTAATCATATCTTTAAGGAAAGGTACCTGATTTAAAAAATTAATTAAGTTTAGATTTTATGGTTTGTAAGAATAGATTTGGGTCGTATAGTTGCGCTTGTTTTTGTCAATAAAATTATCTAAATGATTGTCTTTGAATCAATCTTCACAGAGTTTGGTAATTCTCCGAATTCGCATTCTTTGCATGTAGCATCTAAGTAAATGTAGCCGTCTTTATCTGCGTATTTTGAGGGTTCTTTCAGTTTTATCTGGGTGAATATGTGATTTTTTATTAAAACATACCTTGATTCTATGCCTATGTGAGTATACAAAGATGCAAGCAAAACACTAAAGCCATCACAGTCCGCAGATTCTGAGTTTAATATTAACTCCGGAGATTCTATGTATTCTGTTTTTAATGGATCAGGAACGTACTTTATGTTATCCCTGACAAAATAATATATGGCTTTTGCATGGCATAACTCATTATTGCCTTCAGTATAAGGACATGCTTGGGTTGCAATGTAATTCGCAATTGTTTTTATTTCAGGAGAAATACGACTTCTATAGTATATCAATTTTTCAATTGAGCTTCCGTTTATTTCAGAGAAATTGCCTGGTATTAAACCAAGAGTTCTAATTTCGTTTATTGTAGGAATTCTTACTGGCTTGTTTTCTGGCTCAAAGACAGATGATGGAATAACAAAAAACAGGATTATTGATAACGCGATCAGAATTGAGATTAATCGAACGAAGAATCCTCTGCTCTTGCTGTCTTCATACTCAAATTCGTTTGAAATATCACTATCTAAATTCTGATTCTCAAATTCTTCAAAAGCAGGTCCTCTTATTATTTCGATTTCAGGTTTTTTTTGCAGTTTCTCACCTTTTGTTCTTCTATTTAAGATTTAAATCTCAGATAAATACTATAAATCAACATAAATTTTTGCGACGTATTCATTATTTTCTTTTTTTATTGAAAAATCATGTAATGTTATGGCTTTTACTAAATTTCTTCCTTTTTCTTCAGATTGCTCTTCGCCAAGAAGTTCAGCTTTTAATTGGTATTCGTTTTTAGTTTCATCAAAAGAAATTTTTACTTTTGCCTTGGAGAAAAAAAGCTCGTTAATCTCCGATTCTGCAATGATTTGTGATAAAAATGCATAAAGCAGTTCTTCAACATCCTTTGCGCTTAATAATATCTTAATTTGTTTTTTTGGCTGGATTTTGTTTATGTCAGCAATTATCGAAAATAATGCCGATGCTGAGTTTTCGAACAACTCTTTAATACTTTTTCCATAAGCAATAAATCCTGCATCTGATGGTAAATCATCTAAGTATTCGAATTTTCTCTTATTCTCTGATTCAGATTTAGTTGTTTTATGATTCTCATTCATCGTTTGTTGAACTAAGTTTTTTCGTGGTTTATATTCTTTTTGTTAATAAAGCTAAGTTTTTGTAAAACCTTCTTTTTGCTAGAATTCATTCCATAAATTTTAAAAATTGAGAACCTAATCTTCATATTATTGTATTAACTGAATTCCAAAAGATTTTTATATAACTGATTTTTTGCTGGCTTTAAATACACTTTAGTTAATACTAAAGAATGGTAATGTGAGAATGAAAGGGAAATTTAATTTTTACAAGCTCTTGACTTTTGTTTTGTTGGTTTTGATAATAATCGTTGCTCAGATGAAGTTTAAGATATTGCCTTCTTCTTGTCCGGCTTCTTTATCAATAAGTAACTTCTTAAGCAATCTTATGCCTGATTTCTCGAGGGAAAGGGTTATAGCAATAGTTAATGGCGAAAAAATTCTTGAAAGCGAATTTAATGCAACCTATAACAGCCTTATGTTTGCAAATCCAGGGATAACGAAATCTGATGTTCTGGAATTGCTTGTGGAACAGAAGGTTTTGGTTTCCAAAGCTAAATCTTTAGGTATCACTATAAATGATTCTGAGTATCAATTTTATTTGCAACAGTACATTGATCAACTTGGTGGCGAGGAGGAGTTTAAAAAAACCTTAGATTCTTTAGGTTTAAACAGGAAAGTGTTTGAGAATCTATTAAAAGAACAGATATATATTCAAAAGTTGTTTGAACAATACTACTTTAATCAAGTTCAAATTGATGATGAAGAGGTAAACCAATTTATTGAACAATACTTTGGTTCTGAAGATGCTGTTAATGAATCTGTTAAAGAAAGTATAAAAGAAGCATTGTTAGCGCAAAAAAGAATTGATTTCGTTCAGCAGAAAGTGGATGAACTTAAGGCTGAGGCTGATGTTAAGATTTTAGTTGATATTACGGATAACAATTTAGACCAAGAGGAAAACCTGGATTTAGATACAGTTATTGCTCCAGATTCTGATTCTGAAGAAGAACAAGAATTAAATAATGCTGTTGAGACTACAACCGTTACAGAGGAACAAATAGTTCAAGAAGATACGGTAAATGAACCTGAAGTAAACGCAGCAGATTTGAAAGCGTGCGTTGAAAAGAAGATAGCTAAAGATGTAGATTTTTTTGTTATTTGCGACCAATGTGATTCTTTTGAGTCTTTTTTCCAGGGTAGAACTGACAAAGTGTATATTGGGACCCCTGATGACACGACTATATCTCTTATAAAAGAGTGTTTATCCGAAGTTTATCAAGGTTACATCCCAGAGGTAATTTGCTTAAACAATGGTCAAAGCATTACTGAAAATTTTGATTCCGAGTTAGAACAATTTTTCAATGCTTGTGTATAAACTTGCATTTACTCTCCTTTAATCCTAGGAGTTACCTCATAAGAGGTGGGTGATAAGATGGTTGAAAAAAAGAAACCAAAGATAAAGTATAAATCAAAGCTTCTTAAGGAAAAATCTGCTAAAAAGAGTGAACATAAAAAAGAGCATTCTGGCGAGCATGTCAAGCACGCAGAAAAGAAAGAACATCATACTGAGCACCACGCAAAACATCAAGAGCATGCAGAAAAGAAAGAACATAGTGAAAAACATCATGCTGAGCATAAGTCTCATGAATATAAAAGTGTTGAACATAAATCTGCAAAAAAGGTGCATAAAAAGAGAAAATTGAACGTTTGGGCGATTGTTTCTTTGATAGAATTAGCGATTCTTATATTTCTATTAGTTTATAACCCTGCTAAAACGAACACAGGTTCTGGATCTGTAGATACCGAAACAGGAATATTTGATAACCTAGGAAATGTTGATTCCGATGCTGATAAGAAAGCCCAAGTTGATTTCTATGTGATGTCGTATTGTCCTTATGGAAACCAAGCAGAAGAATTCATTTATGACGTTTATAAGGATATGAAAGATGATGTTGCCTTTAAGCCAAGGTATGTAATTTATACAAACTATGGTGGTGGCACTTCAGATTACTGTATAACAGATGAAAGTGATGGAAAAACCTATTGTTCGATGCATGGAATTCAAGAGTTGCATCAAGACATTAGAGAGATGTGTGTTGAGAAGTACTTTGGAATAGACGATTGGTTTAAGTTTGCAACAGCTATGAACGAGAAATGTAATTCTGGAAATGCTGATACCTGCTGGGAAGGTGTAGCTAAGGATTTGAACTTAGATGTTGATAAGATAAAGGATTGTCAAGATAAGGAAGGTCTTGATTTAGTTAAGGAACAATATGAACTTGATCAGAAGAATGGTGTTAGCGGTTCTCCAACAATCTTTGTTAATGGTGAACCTTACACAGGCGCAAGAAGTGCTGTAAGTATGATGAAGGTACTTTGTAATCTTGATTCCTTGAAAGATTCAGAAGTCTGTCAAGAATTGCCAGCATGTGCAGCAGATTCTGATTGCCCAGTAAAAGAAGGCATGATTGCAAAATGTGAGAATCCTGGCACAGAAAATGCTGAGTGTGTTTATACTGAGGATGCAAGAGTTGAGTTGATTGTTGTTAATGATGATGAATGTACAATTTGTGACACTTCTTCGATAATGTCTGTTAAC
>Ga0190359_1001199_pt1 | contig 16621 bp, 18 predicted proteins | sample 48721823_MG_FD_161269 | JGI IMG/M metagenome (GOLD analysis project Ga0190359, IMG submission 161269) | Hydrothermal vent microbial mat bacterial communities from Southern Trench, Guaymas Basin, Mexico - 4872-18-2-3_MG | ecosystem: Environmental > Aquatic > Marine > Hydrothermal vents >... | reverse complement strand
ATGTTTTAAACAGTGATTGGAAAGTTGAATGCTTAATCTTTTCTGAACATTTTAAAGATATAGAAAGATTTGACCACTTTAAAGTCAAAAAAATTATCGTAAACGAGAAAATAACAAAGTTAATATCGCAAACAGAATCTCCACAGGGAATTTTTGCCATTGTGAAAATAAAAGAGTTTTCAGTTGACTTTAAAGAGAAGAGGTTTGTAATCCTTGATAGAATACAGGATCCGGGTAATCTTGGAACCATAATAAGAACTTCAGATGCTGCAGGATTTAATACGGTAATTCTGGATAAGGGAAGTGTGGATCCTTTCAATCCTAAAGTGATAAGAAGCAGTCAGGGTTCTCTATTTCACTTGAAGGTTGTAAACTCTGATATAAAAAAGATAATAGAAAAGCTTAAAGAAAACGGAGTAAAGATACTTGGGACTTCACCAAAAGGGAGTACGGTTTATACAGATGTAGATATAGAGGATAGGCTGGGAATTGTTTTTGGTAATGAAGCAAATGGTATAAGAGATGATGTGCTTTCAATATGTGATGAAACAATCAGAATTCCTATATATGGAAAGGCTGAATCCTTGAATGTCTCTGTCTCATCTGGAATAATTTTGTATCATTTTGCCAAGAAATAATAAATTATGGAGGTGATTTTATGATAGGGGCACTTAAAGAAATAAGGGTTCTTGATATGAGCCATGTTCTTGCAGGACCTACATCAACCATGGTCCTTGCTGATCTCGGGGCAGAGGTAATTCACATTGAGCCTCCATGGGGCGATGATTCAAGGGGTTTTGGTCCTTTCTTAAATGGAAAGAGCGCTTACTATGTAAGTATAAATAGAAATAAAAAGAGTGTTGTTGTAGATATAAAGAAAAATGAGGGAAAGAAAATTATAAAAGACCTTATCAAAGTATCAGATGTAGTTGTTGAAAATTTTAGACCGGGAACTATGGAGAAATTGGGCTTTTCCTATGAAGAGATAAGGAAAATAAATCCAAAAATAGTGTATGCATCAATAAGTGGATTTGGACATGATACAATTCCTGAGTATAAAGGAAGGCCTTCCTATGACATGATTGCTCAGGCATACTCCGGACTTATGAGTATTACCGGTCCTGAAGGGGGGCCTCCTGTTCGGGTTGGAACATCTGTAGGAGATATTGTAACAGGTTATATGTGCACTATAGGAATACTGTCTGCTCTTTACTATAGAGAAAAAACTGGGATAGGACAGAGGGTAGACATATCTATGATTGATTCTTTGTTCTTCATTCTTGAAAATGCTGTTTTAAGATATACAGTTTCAGGCGAGATACCAGAACCACTTGGTACAGCACACCCATCAATAACACCATTTCAGGCTTTTAAAACAAAGGATGACTGGATAGTTATCCCTATAGGAAATGATAATCTGTGGAAGAAATTCACAGAAGCAATAGGACATCCTGAACTCAAAGAAAAGGAAGAATACAAGACAAATAAATTAAGAACTAAAAATAAGAAGAAGCTGATTCCCCTCCTTGAGGATATAATAGGTAAAAAAACCACAGATGAATGGTTAAAAATCTTTAAAAAATACGGAATTCCAGCTTCACCTATTAATACAATTGATAGAATTGTGAATGATCCTCATATAAAGTACAGAAATATGCTTGTGGAAGTAGAACAACCCGATATGGGAAAGGTAAAAATTGCAGGTTCTCCTCTTAAATTATCAGAGACACCTGGAAGAGTTTACTCGCATGCTCCTCTTCTTGGAGAAAATACCCTAGAGGTGTTAAGGGATATTCTTGGTTATTCTTTGGAAAAGATAGAAGAGCTAAACAACAAAAGAGTAATATCAATATATAAATCCTAATACAATTAAAAATTGAGCAAGGATATAGGTAATTGTCACAAACTCTCCCCTAATTCTTTTTTCTCCAAAGTATCTTACGGAAAGTATGGAATCTGAAATTATAAAAAGTATAGATCCTGAAAAGGTTAAAATAAAAGATTTGAAAGACACAGAATAAAATCTCAAAAGACTTAAAAAGCTCATTAATACAACAACAGAAATGTACATAACAACTCCCATTTTAATAGCTTTTTCCTCCAGTTTCAGGCTTTTAAACATAACTATTCCAAAAATCACATAAGGTATGATAAGTAAATAGCATAGAGATGGAATTAACGACAATTTAAATGTTAACAAAAAGGTGGCTATATAAGAAACATGTGCAAGAAGAAATGAGACAAGACCAAGGATAAGAAAGGTCTTTGACTTTCTAAAAAGTAGAAAAATATCTCCTATTGTACTGAACATGAGAGCAAGGATTACAAGTATATTGAGAGAAGTGGTACTAAGAAAGTAATATATGAGAAGGAATGGGATAATAAAAGGTTTTATAAAGACTCTTTGCTTTTTAAGACCTCTATTTGTAAAAAGAATATCTATAAAGGACAAAATAAAAAAAGCAAAGAGAGTTATCCAATTAAACTGAAGAATCATCCCCCAATCCTCTTTAATTCCTTTATTATCGTTTTCCTTATTTCATATTCACTAACTCCATACAGAGTGCCAAGTTCTGTCCCATTTATAAAGACTCCCTGTGGAATTTGATACTTCAAAAGAATCTCCCTATCCTCTGAATTGTAAAGATTCAGAATGATATGAGGTGAGAATTCTTTGATAACTCTCTTTACTCTTTCAAGTTGAATTAAACTTATCTGGCAGAATGTGTTATAAAACACATCCACTACCACTTTTCCCGAAACTTCATTGAATTTATAATTTGGTCTTAGAAAGTCTGGCTTTTCCACATCTTCATCATATGTTTTCCATAAAAGAATTCTCTCATAGTTAGGATGTTTCTCTCTAAGAGACTCCATTTTTTCAATTTTCAGAACTTTAAATCCTACTCTTTCAAAAAACTCAGCAGGCATAAACCAGAGATTTGCTGAATAACCTACTGTTACAAGACCATTTTTATCCTGCTTTAGAGCTTCCTTAAATGCTTCTTTTATTAGTTTTCTTCCTATCCCCATTTTTCTAAAATTTGGTTGCACAAAAAGGCACGGAATAGACATAAGATTTTCACCTATAGGCCCGAAAGGAGAAATTTCTATAGGAATGATATGAATAAATCCAGCGTATTCTCCATCTATAAGCGCAACCTTCACTCTCAGCCCCTTTTTGTAATATTTTCTTATAAACTCTATCCTTTCCTCAGCACACCTATCATAGTCATTGGACTCATATACATGAGAACACGTACCAACGAAATATTCATCCTTCATAGTTAAATCTCTGATTATTAAACTATCCATCTCACCCTCTAAAATTTAGAAGAAAAAATTAAAAATATGTTTCAATTATAGTATACCAATTGAGTTATAATTCAGTAAACAGTGAAAGGAGAGGAAAGATGGAAAGAGTAGTAGAAAGGTTTCTTGAATATGTAAGGATAAACACACAATCAAACGAAGAGGTTAAAACATCACCAAGTTCTCAGGGTCAATGGGAACTTGCAAAAAAATTAAAGAAGGAACTTGAAGAAATTGGACTTGAAGATGTATTCCTTGACGAGAATTGCTATCTTATGGCAACTCTTCCACCCAATACGAAAGATGATGTACCTGTAGTTGGTTTTATCTCACATCTTGATACAAGCCCCTCAATAACAGGAGAGGGGGTAAATCCTAAAATAGTTAGAAACTACAATGGTGAAGACATTGTCTTAAATAAAGAAAAAAATATAATTCTTTCCCCAAAGTTTTATCCAGAACTTAAAAATTATATAGGAGAAGATTTAATAGTCACCGATGGCACCACTCTTCTTGGAGCTGACGACAAAGGTGGTATCGCTGAAATTATAACAGCAATGGAGTATCTTATAAAACACGATGAAATTCCACATGGTAAGATAAGAATTGCTTTTACTCCTGACGAAGAAATCGGTAGAGGTGCAAATCTATTCGATGTGAAAAGATTTGGAGCTCATTTTGCCTATACAATAGATGGGGGCCCAATAGGTGTCCTTCAGTACGAAAATTTCAATGCAGCCAAGGCTATTGTTGAAATTTTTGGTTTAAACATTCATCCAAAAGAGGCAAAGAACAAGATGAAGAATTCAATACTTATTGCAAAGGAATTCCTCTCAATGCTTCCTGCACATGAAACTCCATCTCATACAGAAGGATACGAGGGCTTCTTCCATGTAATAAGTTTTAGTGGAGAAGTTGAAAAAACAAGACTATACTTCATAATAAGGGATTTTGACAGAAAGGAGTTTGGAAGAAAGAAGAAACTGATGAAAGAAATAACGAATTTTCTCAACATAAAGTATGGAGAGGGCACTGTAAAGTTGAGCATGGAGGATCAGTACTACAATATGAAGGAAAAAATACTCCCAGTGAAAGTAATTGTTGATATTGCTGAGAAGGCAATGAAACTTTCTGGTATTAAACCAAATATTGTTCCTATTAGGGGAGGAACAGATGGAGCAAGGCTTTCATATAAAGGGCTTCCAACACCAAATATCTTTGTAGGTGGACATAACTATCATGGAAGGTTTGAATACATACCCATCTCTTCCATGGAAAAAGCAGTGGAACTAATTGTAAAAGTCTCAGAACTAATTTATGAGAAAAGAGATGAGTTAAAGAAAGTATTTAATTAGTTTCTTCCTCCTTTTTATTTACATCTTTTTCTACTTTCTTCATTTTCTTCTTTTCTCTTTCCACTAACTCTCTTATTTTTCTCTCCTCCCACTCCTCTGTAAATCCGATAGTTTTTAATCCATGGGTTAAAATTCCAATTCCCCAAAAGAAGGTAACCCAGAGCCAACCTTTTCCTACAAGAATGTAAAATGCTATATTTACTACTACATAAACTATGAGGTGAGTATAGAAACTTTTTATCTCTTCCACCTTCTTTTTTGCCTTTTCATACAATTCCTTTTCTTCCATTATGACCTCCTTACTATACATTATATTATAAGTATAATACAATCTTTTTGTTTTTTTCTAAACTTAATATGTTCTTGAAATTTTTTTTGTTTTATATTATAATTTTCTCAAATTTGTATATACCTTTGAATAAAGTTATTTTCATAACTTTAAATCATTACAAATCTACCCGTTATTTATTATTGTATTAAGGTTTTTACATGATATTGTTGACAAAAAAACTTTTTTATATATACTTAAGATGTGATGAGAATTGAAGACATTGTGAAGCTTCTAAATTTGAGAATTCTAAATAAAGGAAAAAGTTTCAAAGTAAACGCAGGGTTTACATTTGTCTATATAAAAAATAAAAAAAATTTCATATTTGATACAAGAAAAGTAAAAAAATTTATTGAGGGGGTACCAGTCACACACCTTGAAGTTATAGGGGTTCTTAAAAAATACATAAGAGATGGGCTAAGATCGGTGGAAAACAAAACAAAAGGAGGTAATTTTTATGTTAAGAGTAGAAGACCTAAAAATTCCTGATAATCCAGAGTACAGGAACCTTAAGAAGTATATTGATGAAAACAAGGGTAAAAAAGGTTCAATTCTCCAGATACTTCTCGAAGCACAAAGAATCTTTGGCTATCTTCCAGAAGAGGTACAGTACTTTATCGCCAGGGAAACAGGTGTTCCGTCAGCTGATATTTATGGAATAATAACTTTCTATAACTTCTTTAGAACTGAGCCTATAGGAAAATATCTTATAAATATATGTCGTGGCACAGCCTGCCATGTTAAAGGTTCAGAGGACATACTTGAAGCCTTATCAAAACATCTCAATGTAAAGATTGGTGGAACCACAGAGGATAGACTCTTTACACTTTCAACGGCAAGATGTTTTGGTACCTGTGGTCTTGCGCCTGTAATGATGATAAATGATGAAGTCTATGGGAGATTGGATCCGACAAAAGCTGTTGAAATCATAAAGGAAATAAAGAAAAGGGAGGTGTAGGTTGAAGGTAGAAGAACTGAGAAAATTAAGAGAAAGTTTAAAAAATAAGATAAGACTTAGAAACAAAAATGCAAGGATAAGAATTAAGGTAGGAATGGCAACAAGTAGTATTGCTTCTGGAGCAAGAGAGACCATGAGTGCAATTGTTGATGAAATAGAAAAGAGAGATTTGAAGGATGTTATTGTCACCCAGATTGGAGAAAAAGGGTTTCATCCAAAGGAACCTGTCATTATAGTTGAGGAGATTGACAAAAAGAAAAGGTTTGTTTATGGTAATGTAACTCCAGAAGTTGGAAGGATGATAGTTATAGAGCATATAGTTTATGGTAAACCAGTTCAGAACTATATTGTCCAGATTGAAGAGATAAAGGAGGAGTAAGATGAAGAAAAGGATAGATCTTCTTATATGCAATGGAAGTGAATACGTATCATGTGGAAGCGAGAGAATTATAAAAAAATTCAAAGAAGAGCTTGAAAAAAGAGGCATTATGGATGAGGTTAATATTGTTAGAACAGGGTGTAGAGGGATATGTGAATTCGGACCTGTAATGAAAATATATCCTGATGATGTTTTGTATGTTCAGGTGAAAGAAAAGGATGTTCCAGAGATAGTAGAGGAGCACATCTTGAAAGGGAGACCTGTAAAAAGGCTCATGCGAAAAGAGACGGAAATTCCATTTGATGAAAAAAAACACCCTTTCTTCTCAAAGCAGTTAAGGATTGTTCTCTCCAACTGCGGTGAGATTGATCCAGAAAACATTGAAGAATACATTGCCGTTGGGGGATACGAAGCTCTTGCAAAAGTACTTACAGAGATGACTCCCGAACAGGTGATAGATGTTGTGCTTAAATCAGGACTTAGAGGAAGAGGTGGAGCAGGATTCCCAACAGGACTCAAATGGAAATTTGGCAGAGAGGCAAAAGGTGACGAGAAATATATAATATGCAATGGCGACGAGGGTGATCCTGGTGCATTTATGGACAGAGCTATATTTGAAGGAGACCCACACGCCGTAATTGAAGGAATGATAATAGCAGGATATGCCATAGGTGCCCATAAAGGCTATGTTTATATAAGAGCTGAGTATCCTCTTGCTGTTAAAAGAATTCAGACAGCAATAAATCAAGCAGGGGAATACGGACTTCTTGGAAAAAATATTCTTGAGACCGGTTTTGACTTTGATATAGAAGTTAGACAGGGTGCAGGCGCATTTGTATGTGGAGAAGAAACTGCACTTATTGCTTCCATTGAAGGAAAGAGAGGACAGCCAAGACCGAAACCTCCATTTCCAGCACAAAAGGGTTTGTGGGGGAAACCAACAATAATAAACAATGTAGAAACTCTCGCAAATATAAGACATATAATTCTAAAAGGAGCAGAATGGTTTTCATCCATTGGAACAGAGAAAAGTAAGGGAACAAAAGTTTTTGCTTTGACAGGTAAATTAAATAATACAGGACTTGTTGAGGTCCCTATGGGAATAACACTTAGAGAAATAATATATGATATTGGAGGAGGAATACCTAAAAATAAAGAATTTAAGGCAGTTCAAATTGGTGGTCCCTCAGGTGGATGTATTCCAAAGGAACACCTTGACACTCCCATAGATTATGAATCTTTAACAAAGCTTGGTGCAATAATGGGTTCTGGTGGACTTATTGTTGTTGACGAAGACACCTGCATGGTTAATATGGCAAAGTTCTTCCTTGAATTTACAGTGGATGAATCTTGCGGTCAATGTCCACCATGTAGAATTGGGCTGAAACAGATGCTTATGATTCTTGATAGAATAACAAAGGGCGAAGGTAAGCTTGAAGATTTAGATGAACTTGAAAGGCTTGGAAATATAATAAAGGAAGCATCTTTATGTGGTCTTGGCCAGACAGCTCCAAATCCTGTTTTAACAACACTCAAATACTTTAAGGACGAGTATATAGAACATATAGTAGATAAAAAATGTAGAGCAAAGGTTTGTATGGACCTTGTTGAATTTTATATAGATCCAGACATGTGTGTTGGTTGTACAGTATGTATGAGAAAATGTCCTGCTGGTGCAATTCTTGGAGAAAAAAGACTAATTCATATTATTGACAATAATAAATGTACTAAATGTGGAACATGCATGGATGTCTGTAAATTTAATGCGGTAAGAAAGATATCTGGAGAGGAAGTTGAGAAGCTAAAAGAACCCCAACCTATTAGAAGGGTTCTTAAAAAAGCATCTAAATTGGAGGTGAAATAATGGTTAAATTAACTATAGATGGAATTGAAGTTGAGGTTCCTGAAGGAACCACTATTCTTCAGGCAGCAGAAAAGGCGGGTATAGGTATCCCTCATCTCTGCTATCATCCAGATTTAAAACCGAGCGGCTCATGTGGTGTGTGTGTTGTGGAAATAGAGGGTATGAAAGTTCCAAGAAGAGCATGTTCTACTCCTGTATCAGAAGGTATGGTTGTGAAAACTGACTCAACGAAGTTAAGGGCAATCAGGAGGACAATTGTTGAACTTCTGCTTTCAAACCATAATGTTGAGTGTCCATCTTGCCCACAACAAGGTAAGTGTGAGTTAGAAACAATTGCAAATTTTCTTGGTGTAGACACAAGAAAGTTTCCGAGTATTTTAATACCAAAGGAAAAGGATACCACATCCACTTCAATAGTAAGAGATATAAATAAGTGTATTCTCTGTCAGAGATGTGTAACTGTCTGTAAGGAGATACAGTCTGTTTCAGCAATAAGTATGGTAAACAGAGGGATAGATTCATACGTGGGAACATTCCTTGATATGGGGCTTGGAAACTCTGTTTGTGTAAACTGTGGTCAGTGTGTTGCATTTTGTCCCACAGGTGCATTAAGTGAGAAGTCCGAGATAAATGAAGTCTGGGATGCAATACTTGATCCAGAGAAACACGTAGTTGTACAAGAGGCACCATCAATAAGAGTATCGCTGGGAGAAGAGTTTGGAATGGAGCCAGGAACAGTTACCACAAAAAAGATGTATGCAGCATTAAAAAAACTTGGTTTTGATGCTGTTTTTGATACAAACTTTGGTGCAGACCTTACAATAATAGAGGAAGCACATGAGCTCATTGATAGAATTAAAAATGGAGGAAAACTTCCTCTTATAACATCCTGTTCTCCTGGATGGATAAAGTTTATGGAGACTTTCTTCCCGGATATAAGCGAACATGTATCCACATGTAAGTCACCACAGCAGATGTTTGGCGCATTGGTTAAGACTTATTATGCAAAAGAAAAAGGTATAGATCCAGCAAAAATTGTATCTGTATCCATTATGCCATGTACTGCAAAGAAGTTCGAGGCAAGAAGACCTGAGATGAGATCCTCTGGTTATCAAGATGTTGATTATGTGTTAACCACAAGAGAACTTGCAAAGATGTTAAAGTCAAAGGGTATAGATTTAAAAACTATTCCAGAGGAAGAGCCAAGTGGAGAACTTGGTATGTATTCTGGTGCAGGAACCATATTCGGTGCAACTGGTGGAGTTATGGAAGCTGCCTTAAGAACTGCATACTATTTGATAACAGGAAAAAACATGGAAAACCCTGATATAAAGGCAGTTAGAGGTATGGATGGCATAAAGGAAGCAGAAGTTGACATTAATGGTAACAAAGTGAAGGTTGCTGTTGCTCACGGTCTGGGAAACGCAAGAAGGTTACTCGAAAAAGTCAGAAAACAGATAGAAACATTTGGAAAGAGTGAATACACATTTATAGAGATAATGGCATGTCCGGGAGGATGTGTTGGTGGTGGAGGACAACCTTATGGATCAACATTTGCAAGAAGGGCAAGAAGAGGAGAAGGGTTATATAAAGAGGATAAGAACCTCCCTGTTAGATTCTCCCATGAAAATCCTGCCATAAAGATGGTTTATAAGAAATTTCTTGGTGAACCTGCTTCCCACCTTGCTCATAAACTCCTCCACACTCATTACGTTGTAAGAGATGGATTTACAGGGGAGCTTGTAGAAGAGAAATTGCCTAGCCATTAAGGAGGTGGAGAATGAGAAATAAAAAAATAATGTTTATAACATACACAGCTGTATTCCTTGCACTTGCAGCTTTCTTTCCTGCACTTAAACTACCCCAATTTATAACAGGACCTGCTGTGAATTTCTTCTTAATCCTTGCAACATATACACTTGGAATCCTTGCTGGTGTCGTTATAGGATGTTTAACACCGTGGATTGCTTTTCTATCAGGTCTTATGCCTGTACCCTTCCTTCCCCCCCTTATAATGGTAGGAAATGGCTTGTATACTTTAAGTTTTGGTTTATTCAAAAAGTATGGATGGTCAGGGAAAGTTGGTGGTATAATAGTAGGCTCGGTTCTAAAGTATCTGTTTCTTTCATATGGGGTAAGACACTTTGTAAAAGCACCTCCAAAACTTGTACTCATGCTTTCAACACCTCAGCTTTTTACAGCACTTACAGGTGGAGTCCTTGCTTTAATTGTGATAGCGCTTCTTCCAGAGAGCATCTTTCCTGAAGACATGCTAAAGACTAAATAACAGGAAGAAGGCCAAACTTTATTAAGGGGGTCATTGACCCCCTTAATTTTTACATAAAGGTTAAATTATAATAAAATATGGGTGAGGTAATCCTTTTTATTAAAAGGAGGAGAAATGAAAAGAATAAGAGTCCTTATAGCAAAACCAGGTCTTGATGGTCATGACAGAGGCGCAAAGCTCATATCCAGAGCTTTGATGGATGCGGGATACGAAGTTATATACACCGGTATAAGAAGAACACCGGAAGAAATAGTAAATATGGCTATAGAGGAAGATGTGAATGCGCTTGGCCTCTCCTGTCTATCTGGAGCTCATCTTGAGCTATTTACAAGAGTTGCAGAACTATTGAAGAAAAAAGGAAGAGAGGACATTCTCTTGTTTGGAGGAGGAACAATACCGAAGGAAGATATACCGAAGCTATTAAAAGTTGGGTTTAAAAAAATATTTCCTCCTGATTCAAGTGTTAAAGAAACAGTGGACTTTTTAAATGAGGAATTTAAAATTCAAAGAGTTGGTTGAGGGTACAAAAAAGGGGGATAAATTTATACTTGGGAAAGCTGTGACCCTTATAGAGAATGAGACAGAAGAAGGGTGGGAACTTCTAAAATACCTGTATGAGTCAAGAAATAAGATATTTGTACTCGGGATTACAGGACCCCTGGGTGTGGGCAAAAGCACATTTATAAACAGAGTTATAAAAAGCTTAAGTGAAGAGTTCGGAAAAACTGCTCTTTTTCTATGTGATCCTACAAGCCCATTATCTGGAGGTACTTTCCTTGGTGACAGACTGAGGATAAAAAATGCTGGAGAAAACATTTTTATTCGTTCCATGGCAACAAGAGGTTTTCTTGGAGGAATATCTCCAACCCTCCCATTTATCCTGGATCTCATATCATCTTCTCCGTTTAGATTCATAATAGTTGAAACAGCTGGTGTTGGTCAGGGAGAAATCGGAATAAGCAATTTTTCCCATTTGACAATAGTTATGTTATCTCCAGGACTTGGTGATGAAATTCAATTACTAAAGGGTGGATTAATGGAAATTTCAGATGTAATTGTGATAACGAAAGGGGATTATAAGGAGGCTGAGAGCTTTTTTAGAGGTGTAAAATCTGGAGTTTCTCTCTATTTCAAGAAAAAAATTCCTGTACATCTTGTAAGTTCGTTTGATGGTAAAGGTATCAGTGAGGTAGTTAAGAGTGTGATTGATAGAAAGAGAGAGATAGAAAATGGTAATGAATATGAGAAATTGGAGAGAAGACGAAGATTGGAAACGTTCAAGTATCTTGTAAGGGAAAGAATAATAAAGAATTTTGTAGAGGGATTTGAAAAAAACAGGGAACTTGAAGATATTAAGGGGGGCAGAGTAAACATATATAGAAGAATTGAAGAGATATTAAAAAATTGGATGTAATAAGAGAGTTTGACCCTTGGAAAAGTCCTTTATGCACATGTCCTAAAAAGTATTCTTTAAATCCTTATACAGGATGTTCATTTTCCTGTATATACTGCTATATAACAGGATTCATAAAAGATGCTTTTAAGGTAAGGGCAAAAAAAGACATAATAAAGCGTGTTAAAAGAGATATAAAGAGGATGGATAAAAATCTCTTTGTCTCCATGAGTAATTCCTCTGATCCCTATCCTTACATTGAAAGAAATCTTTATATAACCAGAGAAATTTTAAAACTCTTCATAGAAGAAGGAGTAAGAGTACTTATCGTTACAAAAAGTGACCTTGTTAAAAGGGATATAGATATATTAAAAGATATGAACGTGGCTGTTTCCATAACAATTACAACTTTTAAAGAGGTATATAAAAAAATTGAACCTTTTGCTCCACCTCCTGAGAGAAGGCTTGAAGCAATTAAGATTCTCTATGAAAATGGGATTCCCGTAATTTTAAGGCTTGATCCAATAATTCCATTTGTTAACGATGATGAGGATAGTATAAAAGAGGTAATAAAAAAAACCAGTCCCTATATAAAGCAGGTTATAACGTCCACACTTAAACCAAGAAGAGATTCCTTGAAGAGATTTAAAGAGAACTTACCTGATATTTACCCGAGATTAAAAGCTCTTTACATCGAAAGCTTTCATGGGTCTTTCTATCTTCCAAAAAATATAAGGCTTAAATTAATCACCATGGTGAGAGAAATCACCAGAAGTTATAATCTGGATTTTTCTTCTTGTAGAGAAGGATTTCCTGAGCTCAATACAAAATCGTGCGACGGAAGTGATTTCATAGATAGGATATAATTCTAATATGAAAAGAGAGGATAGGTTCAAAATAAGAAGAAAGAAAGAAGCTTCATTTCGGTTTAGCATGTCCCACGTCTATATCATTCTACTATCTATATATATTCTATCCTTGTTCTTTTTACCTCTTGGCAGAAATACACCTGAGCCAACTTATATTCTGAAAAGCAAAATATCTTCTCTCTGTGTGCTAAAAGATAGAATCTATGTGGCTTCTGGAAAAATGGTTCTTTCAATAGATGGAAGTTTTAAGAGAGAGTTTCCCTTCTATGTTTTAAAAATGGAAAGACTTAATGACAAGATTGTAATTATAACAGATAGAGTTTATGTTCTTGATAGCTCATTAAATATAGTTAGAGAGTTTTTTAAGGAAAAAATGTTTCCTGAAGAGATATATACCTTCAAAACTAACTTTGGAATTAAGTGGAGAAGTAAGAAAACTATAGACATAGCTTTTTCCAGGTATAGCATTGAGACACTTAAAGAAGTGGATTATCTGGATTTAAAAAACACGAAAACCAATGTTTTTGCTTCCATGTTTTCTAATGGAGAGAGAATAATACTTTTTGAGAATAGCGGTAATGTAGCTGTGTTCAATTTTAATGGAGAAATTATATGGAATAAGAATATTAGAATAAACGAAAGTATAGTATTTCATCCATTGGGACTATTTGATGAAGATGGAAAACTAATGATTCTTTATTGGAAAGAGAGCATCGGTGGAAAAACTCTTTTGTATTTGTTAAATTATGATGGAGACATCATAGTAAAGGAAGAAATAAGGAATGGGGTGAATGGGGCATTCTTATATAAGGGAAATCTTTACATATTAACAAAAGACTCTGTGCTTGTAAGAGACCACAAATCAGGAGAAAAAGTGATACCTTTTTATAGCCCCATATATGGAAAATCTATGAATGAAAACACTGTTATTGTATGGAAAATAGATGTGAATGTATACAAGCATTTATTGATAGATATTAACAATAAAAAAAGGTTTTTTATGGAAGGGATGGACGGAGTAAGAATAACAAAGGATGGTGTATATATATTTAAAGATTCTTATATATATACTTTTTATCTAAAGGAATGAAAAACGAAAAGGAATTAATAAGGAAGATATTGAAGGGAGAAAAGGAGCTTTTTTCCTTGTTTATAAGGGAATATGAAAACCAAATCTATTCTCTCTGCGTTTCTATTGTCAAAAACAGAGAAGAAGCTATTGATCTTGTGCAGGATACGTTTTATCTTGCTTTTAAAAATCTATCTTCCTTTAAAGGGAATTCCAAATTCTCAACATGGCTGTATAGAATAGCTTATAACTTATCCATCTCAAAAGTCAGAAGAAAAAATAACTTTCTATCTCTTGATGGAATTTTTGAAGATGGGAAAGAATTGGACATAGAAGATGAAACCTCAGATATATGGCTCTCCATCGATGAAGGAGAGATAAAGATGATGATAGAAGAGGGAATGAAAAAATTAAAACCCTGGGAGAGAGCCATAATAGAGCTAAGAGATATAAAGAACCTCAATTATGATGAGATAGCAGAGATACTCGGAATACCTATGGGAACTGTGAAATCAAGATTAAACAGAGCAAGAAACCATCTAAAGAAGATCATTGAAATGGAATTTGGAACAAAAGAAAATAAAATAAATCATATTGATAGAGATGAAGATGAAGAAGAGATTTAAGGAAAAAATTTATGAATATATAAATGATGAGCTTAGTGAAGACGAAAAGCTGGAGTTTGAAAGAATAATTAAGGAAGATTCAGAACTTAGAAGATATTACCATGCCACAAAAAAATTCTATACTTCCCTAAAAGACATGAAAGAGGAAAAGATTCCACATTCTGTTGAGTATAGAGTTCTTTCAAAGATAATGGGAGAAAGAAAGAAAAGACTCTCTCTTTCATTTGGTTTTGCTCTAACGATAATCATAGTGGTTCTCATGCTCCTTCCATTTCCAGCAAACAATATTAAGGAAAAAATTTCTGTTCCTATGAGCTATAAGAATCACAAATTTATTCCATCTAACTATGTTTCACTAAAACATGTAAAAGAAATAGGAATTACAGTTTATGTAAAGGATGAGAAAATTGAAGAAAAAAGTGGAAAATTAAGCATACCGAAAGACGAGTTCACTCCTTTGTATGAAACCTTAAAAGACAAAGGAGAGGTGGAAATAAATTACATTAGAGGAAGTGATAAAGAACAAGACATAATAACCGTGAGTATTGATTATAAAAATTATCCTTCTCTATCTAGAGATAGGATGCTTGGATTTTACCTTCCGTATATAATTATGGGACTTGTACTTATTTCTCCTATCTTCTTTTTCATTAAAAGGAGAGTATGAAGAAAATTCTGATTTTGGCATTATTTGTTATATTATTTGAATTATTAACTCTCTCCTGTGTTTTTTCCATGGAGAAGTCTTATAGGATACATGATATAGTCAAATTCATAGAAATTTTTGAGAAGGCACAGGAAAAAATCGGTATAGAGATAATAAACTTTAACTTTGAAAGAGAGAATGGAAGAATCTCAGGTTTTATAGACTTTATAATTCCAGAAGATAAAGAAGGGGAATTTAACACATATCTTAAAGACAACGGAATAAACATATATCCCTTAGAAAGTGGGAGAGTGAAAATACAAGTGTTTGAATCTTACTTCACACCTGTCCCAAGAGATTTTCATTCTGCTTTTAAATACTCCTTAATAACAATGTTTACAAATAAAAATTTCTATCTACTAATTATTCTATCCATAGTTTTTTACATCCTTATACTTCCAAATCTATTAAAGATTTAATTTGACATTAACTTAGTTTAATGTTATTTTAAATAAAGATGTTCGACAAAATTTCTTCTGGAATAAAGGAATTTCTGGATAGATTTGGGAGAAAGGGTCTTCTAACAAAAAAAGATATAGAGGATGGTCTTGAGTTTTTTAAAAAAATTCTTATCTCATCAGATGTCAACATAAAGGTAGCAAAAGAAATACTTAGAAGGGTAAAGAAAGAAGCCGAGAAGGAAGAGTCATTAAAATCTCTTGTTCCTCAGGAGCAAATGACAAAAATTCTTTACGATGAGTTAATTAGGATACTTGGAAAGTCATATCCATTAAAAATATCTTCTATTCCACCAACAGAGATTATTCTATTTGGAATTCAAGGTAGCGGTAAAACTACTACCAGCGGAAAACTTGCCCTTTATCTTCAGAGAAAGGGATACAGGGTTCTTCTTGTTCCACTTGATTTAAAAAGACCTGGAGCTATAGAACAGCTAAAAGAGATATCTGAAAAAGTTGAGAGCAAGTTCTTCTTTGAAGAGAATAAAAATGTTTACTCTTTGATAAAGAAAGCTAAAAGTTTCTCCAAAAAGAACGGTATAGATTTTATTATCTATGATACCCCGGGTAGACTTCACATAGATAAAGAGATGATGCAAGAACTTAAAGATATAAGAGATGAAATAAAACCAAAAGAAACCCTTCTTGTTGCCTCAGCACTACTTGGACAGGGAAGTGTTGACATCGCTATAGAGTTTAAAAGAAAAGTGGGACTTACTGGAATTATTGCAACAAAGGTAGATGGAGACTCCAAAGGTGGTTCTATCCTTTCCATGAAATTTGTTACAGGTGTACCAGTAAAATTTATCGGTACAGGGGAAAAGATGGAAGATTTTTCTGAATTTGATCCAGAAAGTTTTGCAGGAAGGATAATGGGGCTTGGTGATATAAAGGGACTTATTAAAAAAATAGAAAGGGTAAAGGAAGAAGAAAGAGAAAAAATAACCTTGAAGAGAAAGGAGAAATTTGATTTAAATCTATTTTTATCCCAGATGGAAACAATAGAAAAAATGGGAG
>Ga0190359_1001198_pt1 | contig 16635 bp, 13 predicted proteins | sample 48721823_MG_FD_161269 | JGI IMG/M metagenome (GOLD analysis project Ga0190359, IMG submission 161269) | Hydrothermal vent microbial mat bacterial communities from Southern Trench, Guaymas Basin, Mexico - 4872-18-2-3_MG | ecosystem: Environmental > Aquatic > Marine > Hydrothermal vents >... | reverse complement strand
TGTAGAGGATGGACGTAGCGTACCGAGAGTTCTTCCCGATCATGGCCTCACCATTGAAAAATCAACCGATTCATCCACGTATTCTTCGAGTACCACGTCCACCTCGGCATGCTGCGGAAGGAGGCTGTCCCGGTCGAACATGTGGAAGAAACGCGCCTTCACCTGGCGAACCACGCAAAGCACCCCAGGATAAAGGTCGCCGAACATGAACAGCACACGGTGCGGGCCGTCTTCGAATCTGTGAACTTGACCTGAAAGCTCGCCCGGATGATCCGCGCCTTAGTGCACATATTCATAAATAAAGTAACATATTATATTTGACATTTTGTTCATATATATGCTATCGTATCTCTTGGATGGAGGTGCGATATGCCGAGAAAAAGCCCGTATAAAATTGTTCTCAGTGATAATGAAAAAAACTACCTCCAGGAAGTGGCACGAAAGTATACGTTACCTCATTATCAAGTCCTTCGAGCCAAGATAATTCTTATGGCTGCCGAAGGCTTTGATAATAAAGAAATCGGCCAAAAGCTCGATGTGCCTCGCCCAAAAGTAAGCAAGTGGCGAAAAAGATTTTTCTACCAACGCATGGCTGGTCTCATGGATCAGCCAAGACCGGGAAGACCAAGTCATTTTTCCCCCTGAGATAGTTGTGGAGATCAAAGCGCTCGCTTGCCAAATGCCGGCTGAAAGAGGACTTCCCTTTTCTAGACTGAGCCACGATGAAATAGCGCGGGAGGCGGTGCGAAGCGGAATCGTGGCCTCCATCAGCGGTGCCACTGTTTGGCGCTGGCTCAGCAATGATGCGATCAAGCCCTGGTCTTACCGAAGTTGGATATTTCCTCGAGACCCTGACTTTGCCCAAAAAGCGAGTCGTGTCCTTGACCTGTACCAGGGCGTTTGGCAGGGTAAACCGCTGGGGCCAAGGGACTATGTGATCAGTGCTGATGAAAAAACCAGCATTCAAGCCCGCAAACGTATTTGCTCCGGCACCCCACCTCAAGAGCATCGCGCCCGCCGGGTTGAGGCTGAATACAAAAGGTGTGGAGCTCTTGCCTACATGGCTGCCTGGGATGTCCATCGAGCAAAGGTTTTCGGTTTGTGCGAACAAAAGACCGGGATTGAACCCTTTCATCGACTGGTTGATCTGGTGATGCAAAAGGAGCCTTATTGCTCGGCTGATCGCGTGTTTTGGGTGACGGATAACGGGTCTTCCCACCGAGGACAAAAGTCGGTCAAACGACTCGCCAACTGGTATCCGAATGCGATCCAAGTTCACACCCCTGTTCATGCCAGTTGGCTGAACCAAATTGAAATATACTTCTCCGTGGTCCAAAGAAAGGTCCTCATGCCCAATGATTTCCCGGACCTGGAAACACTTGAAAACAAATTGCTTGAATTCCAATCATATTATGAGAATATTGCAAAACCCTTCGAGTGGAAGTTCACAAAGGAAGATCTCAAATCCGTCCTCTCGAAGGTTTCGGATGATTATTTTCAGAAAAATAAACTTGCCGCTTAACAGCCAGGCAAGAATACGTTACCTAATTTATGAGTTGGAGCACTTAGCTACCTGTTCCATCTCTTCCTCCCTTTATTGTTGTAGATACACAACAATAACATGGCCAAAAAAGAGGGTCAAATCCAAAACCCTCTTTAATGTCGCAGGCCCTTAGGAGATTTTTTTCTTGCCTGATAAACAAAAATATGATATTTCTTCTAAATGAATCTGGATGGTGATTCAGTGAAGTCCGGTGCTCCTTTTCGAGTGTAATTCACCAGAATTAAACAGGAATTTCGTTCGTGGAAGAAAGATAGCATTTAATCATAAAAAGATGTGCGGTTTTAGTCCGCGAAAAAGATTAGAGGTCAATTAGAAAAAAAGGAGGTTTAAGATGGCAGATGTAATTGTAGACAAAAGGGATGTCCAGTTTGTTCTCTGGGAGCATTTGGGCGTGGAAGAGCTCTTAAAGCATGAGGAGTTCAAGGAGTTCAAGGATTATTCCAGGGAAGATTTTAACATGATTATCTCCGAGGTCAAGAAGTTTGCGGAGGAGGTTATCATGCCAGTGGATGAGGAGGGTGACCGAGAGGGAGTGAAGCTGGAGAATGGCCATGTCAAGGTGCCCGAGGCCTACAAGGCGGCATACGATTCGTTCTGCGAGGCTGGCTGGATCAGCTTTGGTGCGCCTCCCGAGTTTGGTGGCCAGGGCTTGCCCGCGATATTCGGGATTGTGGGTAGCGAGTATTTTGCGGCCGCGTCCACGAGTTTTGCCATGTATCCGGGGCTTACCAATGGAGCGTCGAATCTCATTACGGCCGTTGGGTCGGAAGAGCAGAAGAAGAAGTATGTGCCCAACATGGTATCGGGCAAATGGGGCGGGACCATGTGTCTTACCGAGGCTGGTGCAGGAAGCGCAGTCGGTGACCTCAAGACCACTGCGAAGAAGAAGGGGGACAAATGGTTCATCACAGGGTCCAAGACATTCATCTCTTCCGGAGATAATGACCTTGTGGAGAATAACATTCACCCGGTGCTTGCGCGTGCCGAAGGCTCGCCCCCCGGCATCAAGGGCATAAGCCTGTTCATTGTTCCCAAATACCTGATAAATGAGGATGGAAGCCTGGGAGAGCAGAATGATATGACCTGCACCAAGGCTGAAGAAAAGATGGGAATTCACGGCTCTGCTACCTGCACCCTCAACTTCGGCGATAATGGCAAGTGTGAGGGCGAGCTGGTCGGCGAATTGAACAAAGGCATAAGATACATGTTCCTGATGATGAATGAGGCTCGCATTGGAACGGGTCTTCTCGGACATGCCCGTGCCAGTGCCGCGTATCAGTCTGCGCTTGCTTATGCAAAGGACCGCATCCAGGGCGTGGCCATAGAAAACATGAAGGATGTCAATGCCCCCCGTGTAGAAATCATCAAGCACCCGGATGTGAGAAGGATGTTGCTCAAGATGAAGGCCTATGTGGAGGGGATGCGCGCCCTTATCTACAAGGGCGTATATTACGGCACCATGGAAGAACTAGCCTCAGACCCTGCTGAAAAGGAAAAATATGAGGATCTGCTCGGACTGCTCACACCTGTTATCAAGGCTTACTGCTCTGATATGGGGTTCCTGGTCACCTGCGAGGCCATGCAGGTATATGGAGGGTACGGCTACATCGCAGACTACCCGGTAGAGCGATATGCCCGGGATTGCAAAATAACTTCCATCTACGAGGGCACAAACGGCATACAGGCCCTTGACCTGCTGGGCAGGAAGGTTCTGAACATCAAGAAGCAAATGAAGCCTTACAACGACTTCATAGGCATGATCAAGGAAGTAGCTGAAAAGGCCACAAAGCATAAAACACTAGGGCCTTTTGCGGAAAAGGTCAAAGCCTCAATAGAGACACTGGAGGCCTCAACCAAGCAACTCGTGGGAATCGGAATGAGCGGGGACCAGGCATACCCTGTGCTCGTGGCAACACCTTACCTCAAGATGTTCGGAGATATCTGCCTCGGATGGCTCTGGCTCGAGCAACTCCTTATCGCAGATGAAAAGCTGGAAGCCATCTACGAACAGGAAGGCGCAAAGGACGACGAGGCCAAAGCCGCGGTGGTTGAAAAGCTGAACGAGGCCGCATTTTACAAGGGCAAAATTCACGCAGGAAAGTATTTCATTGACTGCCTGTTGCCGGAAGCTGATACAGTGGCAACATACATCAAGACAAACAACAGGGATGTCCTTGAAATACCGGAGAACGCGTTCTGAAACCTTAATACATCATTCATGTTCCCGAATCCCCGGGCAATCCAGACTGTCCGGGGATTCTTTTGTCTTGTCCGAGGCAGAGCAGTAGTTAAAGCTTGAAATCATGAAATATATCCTATATTGTCTATACAGAAGGGTTCAAGATGAACGATTCTGATGTCGGCCTTCATGAAGCAGACGGGATTGATCCTGGATTCACCACGGCCGCGGCTTCACCTTCTCGGACCGAGCGGCTTCGCAAGCTCATCCTTGATGCGCCTTACGAGATATGCATCGAGCGCGCGCGCTACTACACCGAAAGCTGGCGCCAGAACGAGAACCAGCATCCTGCCATGCGCGCGGCCCGCGCCTTTATCCACACCCTGGAAAATATGACCATTTACATACTCGACGACGAGGCCATAGTCGGAAACCGCTCCAGCAAGCTCGTGGCCGCAATTATCCCGGTAGAACGAGGCGAGATAAACCTGGTGCTGAATATGGAGATGGAATACCTGACCCAGCGGCGCGACCATCCATTTCATATCTCCGGGGAAGAAAAGCGCGAGATGATCACCGAGATCATGCCATACTGGAAGGGAAAGACAATCCGCGATAGAAAGAAACAACTCTGGCGCGAGAACGGGCTGTTCTTCCCCCCGAAGATCACTCCCTCAAGCATCCATGACCGCATCCGGGGCTTCGGGTTAAAAGGCATGAATAAACTTATGGCCCAGTCCAAGATTAACTACAAAATGGTAAAAATGGGAGGCCACGAATTGGCGTTCAACAACCCCGGTTTGGTCATGAATGTTTTCGATGTCCAGGGACACCTCGTGCTCGGGCACCGCTACCTCATTACCGAGGGCTTTGCAGGAGCAAAAAAAAGGGCTCAGGCAAACCTGGAAAAGGTGGGCGATGACCCGGACGCAAAAGCATTTCTCGAATCCGTGATCATGTGCTGTGATGCCGCTAAAAACTTTGCAGAACGTTATGCAGACCTCGCGGAGAAAAAGGCAAGAGACGAAAAAGACCCCTCTCGCAAAAAAGAACTGCTTGAGATCGCGGAGCGATGCCGCCATGTGCCGTATCTTCCGCCGCGCGACTTCCGCGAGGCCATTCAATGGGTGTGGTTCACACAGGTGCTCGCTATTATCTCATATGGCATGACCGGCATCTTCGCACTGGGCAGAATGGACCAGTATCTATATCCCTACCTTGAGGCAGACCTCAAGGAGGGGCGGATCACTGAAGAAGAGGTTGTCAGTCTGCTTGAGGAGTTCACCGTCAAGCTGAGTTATAACCTCCTTATTCTTCCGTCTTTCGGCAAGCAGACCGGAAGCGAGCTGGGCAGTGACGACATGGTCGTGACTATCGGTGGAGTGGGAAGGGACGGAAAGGATGCCGTCAACCCATTGACCTACCTTTTTCTTGAGGCTATACAGAACATGCGGACCATGGCCAACTCCTTTGCTTTCAGGATAAGCGAAGAAAATCCTGATGATTACGTGGAGCACGCCCTGGCCGTGCACCGCAGGAACAACGGGCCTTCGATCTTCAATGACGAGGCCATCATTCCAGCGCTCGCGGAGTCGGGGTATGAATTGGAGGATGCGAGGGACTATGCGATCATCGGGTGCGTGGAGCCTACATCGGACGGCAACACATTCGGATGTACCTCTGGCAACGACATCTCGCTGGTGGGCGCGCTCGAGATGGCTCTTCACAATGGCACCCTGCGCATGACCGGCAGGCGGTTGGGACCTGCCACCGGTGACCCGCGCACCTTCAGCTCATTCGATCAGTTGATGGATGTATACAAAAGACAAATCGCCGCATGTGTGGACATAGTGGCAAGGGGCACCAGGCTCAAGGACCAGGCCTATGCCGAGATGCTTCCCTGCCCGCTTGTGTCAATCACGCTGAAGGGGTGCATCGAGAACGCAAAGGATATGACCCAGGGTGGCGCGCAGTATAATTTTGACTCCATCTCCGGCCGAGGGCTCGCCACGGCCGTGGACTCGCTGGCCGCGATTCGCAAGTTCGTATTCGAAGAGAAAAGCATTTCCATGGATGAACTCATGAACGCGATAGACAATAACTTCAAGGACAACGAGGTGCTGAGACAGCGCCTCAAGACACGCACTCCAAAGTATGGAAATGACGATAACGAGGTTGACCTGCTTGCGCGCGAGGTTGCGGAGTTCTTCTGCAGGGAAGTCATGAAACACAAGCCTGACCGCGGAGGAATCTTCCGCCCATCATTTTTTTCATACGCAATGCATGTGATAGATGGAATGCTCCTGGGTGCGACACCGGACGGCCGCAAGGCCGGCGAGCCTGTATCAAACAGCCTGTCTCCCTCAAACCAGTCCGAGCAAAAGGGGCCTGTGGCCTTGCTCCAGAGCGCGGCCAAGCTCAACCACCGTCTCATTCCCAACGGCTCGTCAACCAACCTTAAGCTTATGCCGGGCATGATAGACAGCGCGGCTGGTCTCAAAAAGATCGCGGCAATGGTCCGGGCATATTTCAAGCTCGGAGGAATGCAGTGTCAGTTCAATGTTGTCTCTGACGAGACCCTGAGGAAGGCCCAGGCTGACCCTGAGGCCTACAAGGACCTGGTGGTGCGGGTGTCAGGCTACAGTGCCTATTTCGTGGACCTCGGCAAGCCGGTCCAGGACGACATAATCGCGCGAAGCTCCTTTGACCGCATTTAACGAAATGAACGAAATGTAGTCAGGTCTTTAGTTGGAATTTAATGGCTCACTAGCGCACCACCACATTAATTTTGCCAGAATGGTGTGTAGGGGCGCTGCTTGCTGCGCCCCCAGCGGGCAGGGCAAGCCCTGCCCCTACAACCATCATTTTAAATGTGGTGGAGTACTAGCGCCACTATTGAAGGAGGATAGGTATGTTTGAATTAACGGAAGAGCAAAGGATGTTAGAGAAGACCATGCGTCAGTTTTGCGAGAAGGAGCTTGAGCCGCACATAGAGAAACTGGAGTCAGGCGAGATGCTTCCTTACGACATCATGCGCAAGATGATGGTGATTATCGGGCTTCGGCCTGAGCCCGGTTCCGAGGCATCATCCTCAGAAGGGATCGGTGGCATCGGCTCGGCCATGGGCGACAACATGATGAGTTCGATTATACTGAAGGAGCTTTCCAGGGTCAGCCCTGGCTTTGCAATTGCCTGGGGTGCGAGCATCGGCCTGGCAGGGATAGCCATCCTTCGCAGGGGTACGCCGGAGCAGGTCAAGAAATATGGGATCCCGGTCCTGCGCATGGACAAGATCGGGGCCTGGGCCTTGACCGAGCCGGACGCAGGCTCGGACGCCTTCGGGAGCATGAAAAGCGTGGCCAGGCCCAAGGACTCAGGATACATCCTCAATGGAACCAAGACCTTCATCACTGACGCGCCCTACGCGGATGTGTTCGTGGTATATGCCAAGATTGACCGGGGCCAGCCCAAGGCCGAACAGCCAGTGAACGCCTTCATCCTGGAGCGCGGCATGGAGGGGCTGAGCACGGGCAAGCCATTTGAAAAGCTGGGTCTCAAGGACTCCCCGACCGGCGAGATATTCATGGAGGATGTCTTCGTGCCTGCTGAGAACCTTCTTGGGGCCAGCGAGAAGAAGGGCGTGCGGGATCAGGCCAAGGAGAGCCTTGGCACTGAGCGGAGCGGTGTCGCGCCAATATGCTGGGGCATCATCGAGAAGTGCTATGAACAGTCGCTTGCGTATGCAAAGGAGCGCGTGCAGTTCGGAAAACCCATAGGCGAGTTCCAGGCGGTCCAGCTCAAGCTGGCCAATATGTATATCATGCTCAAGAATGTGGAGAACGCGGTCTTTAGACTCGCATGGATGGCCAACACTGGAAAAAGGGACATGGTCTTCATCTGCACTTCAAAGACCTATGCGGCCCAGGCCGCTGTCCAGGCCGCACTCGACGCCATCCAGATTCACGGCGGATACGGCTATATGATGGAATACCATGTGGAGAAGCTCATGCGTGATGCGAAGCTCCTTGAGATCGGTGCCGGAACCTCGGACATCAACCTGCTTTACGCGGCAAGGCTGGAGATGGGACTGACAAAGGGCAAGATTTAAGGCTCAGAGCGGCTGGAAGAATCGCCAGTCGTTGTTTATTGTCCGAAGCACTATATTGAGCACGCAGAATACCATGAAGCAGGCGAAAGAAATGATGAAGGCGTAATATAAGGATATTAAGATTTTCTCTAGCGGGTTTTCCGAAAGCTCTTGTGCAAGTATTTTTTTGACAAGCCACTGGTGCACGAAAAGCCAGGCAAAGGCAAGGCAGAAGATAGAACCGAATTTGAGCCGGAGGGTGAGTTCGAGTCCGAGAAACAGGATAATCGCGAGCCAGAGCCAGCGTCTGCTCTCAATGCTCCACCATGCTGTCCGGGTGTTCATGTGTGTTCCTATATAAACTGGCCCACTAATTTCTGGACTAGTTCGTGAAGCTGGTCCGCGTTCTTGATCCCGAGCCTTGAGACCATGGAATGTGCGCGGTCTCGCAGATCAGGCTCATCGAGCTGATCCAACTCGTAAAAGAGACCGGTGCGCCGGCCGATCATGAATGCAAGCCGATCATCTTCAGGGAGACCCAGGAACCTGTCAATAACCGCTAGCATCCGGGACTTATCCCCAGGCAACTTGCCCTCGATCTCCTGTAACAGGTTTAGCATGTGATCGCTTACTACCGTGCTCTGGATGCCGTTCAGGTTTTCAAGTAGAAGGCGAAGCTCCTTGACCATCTCCAGGTCATTCATAATTTCAAATTCCCCGGAAACCACTTTCTCCGCAAGCGGAGACCCCGGGGACACTGCCAGGGTGCGGATACGGATGAAATCGGGGTTGATGGCGTTCAGCACGCGTGCTGTCTCAATGGCGTGTTCCTCTGAAAACCTGCGGCCTCCCAGCCCTGGCATGATATACTCGCTCAGCTCAAAGCCCGCGGCCCTGGCATTCCGGCCTCCCTCAATGTGGCCCTCCGCGGCAACTCCCTTGTTAATAAGTTCGAGAACTTTGTCCGAGCCTGACTCAAGCCCGACATGAACCCTGTCCAGGCCGGCTTCCCGGATCATGGTCAGGTCTGAAACCGCGTGCCGGGACAGTGTCTTCGAGCGCGAGTAGGATGTCACGCGCTCAAGGCTTGTCAGGGTTTCCCGGATAAAACGCAGGACCTCGGCAAGATCCTCGGCAGGAATTACCAGGCTGTCCGCGTCCTGGAGAAACGCGGTTCTGGCACCCCCCATAAACCAGAGTATGATACTGCGAAGGCATGGATTGTCCGCATTGCCCTGGTACAGCCGATATAGAAAGTCCTCGGTAATATCCGGGCCAAGCCCTCTGCGCCACGCCGCGGCACGAACCTCGTCATACCACAACTTCATGGCCCGAACATCCGCCTGGACATCTTCTTTTGTGCGCTTCTTGAACTTCTGGCCCTTGTATACCGGGCAAAATGCGCACCGGTTCCACGGACAGTTGCGAGTTACCCTTATGAGCAGGCTGTAGGCCTCGTTAGGAGGCCGGATCGGACCCTGCTCAAAAACAGGCGGATCAGGATGAATGAATTCCCTCATACTAATAAAAATACCACAGGCACTGCCCGCGGGCAAACGAGAGTGAACGGAGTGGGAGTCAGAGCTTTAGGGAGTGTTACCCAAATCCTCTTAGTTCGGGTTTTTTCACATAATTACCATTAGCATGTTTGAAGAATAATATTTTCAAAACTTTCTTTGTTATGGAGCCAAAATCTCCTGGTCCGGCCATATATTGAAAAAATAGACCCGATTAAGGCGGTTATAACGCCGCTTATTGCCTGGTTCTGCGCCTTCCGGGGGTCTCTTTGCTGATTGTTGATGAAGATGCGAATGTTCTGGCAGGCCGCTATCATGAAGTCCTGGATTCTCTGCATCCACAACCTTCTCCATCGTGACCGCTTAAACCCGTGGTTGTTCGCCGCATCAGCTCGCGCTCGCTCTTAACATCATCGAAGAAAAGAAGGAACATCAGCTTCATGATAACCTCGGGGTCCACGCTCTCGTTCCCGTTGTAACCGTAGCTCTGTGAAACATCCTCGCGGACAAATGCAAAGTCTATTGATGCCTTAACCTTGCGAAGTGGATGGCTCGAGGGTATACGTTCATCGAGGTTTACCTTGTAGCTGAAAAGTGATTCCTGCTTTTTCTGCTTCCCCATCATGGCACCTTAACTACCTCCGCTTTCAATCTGGCTGAGAGTATTATGGCATCCATCTAATCGGATTTGGGCAACATGCCCTGAAGCTCTGCCCCCAACCTTTCTCACTGCCTGCTTGTTACAGAGGATGCTGTTCACAGGGGGATAATGCCAGAGCGCTTCCTTCAAATCCTTGGGGCCGGCTCTGATCAGTCATCCCAGGAAAGAGGGCGGCTTGAAAGGATAACATCTTTTTGAGTCTTCGGGGCTTCGGGTTTATCCTCGCTTGTGTCTGCAAGAATGAATCTCTTCACCATTTCGCGGAGCTCTGCGGCCAGAAAAGTCAGGTTGTTTACAGCCAGCGAGAATTTCTCCACTGCCTCCGCATTGTGCCCTGCTGTTTCCGAGATCCTCTGCATGGCTATGAGAACCTGGTCCGAGGCCTTTGTCTGCTCAGCCTGTGATATGTTTATGAAGTTGATGATCTGGCTGATGTGTTCAATCGCCTGGTTGATCTGCTGGCTACCATCAGATTGCTCCCGGGTGGCCCTTTGCACATGTAAGGCTATCTCGCGCATCTGTTCCGCTGTCCGGGCTATCATTTCACTGCCCTTGGCTTGCTCGCCCGTGCCAGTGACAACCTGGCCGATCATGGTTGAGACATTTTCAATGAACTTCAACAACTCTTCCGACTGATGCGCCTGCTTTGCCATGAAGCCGGAAATTTTTCTGGCCATGGCCAGAGTCTGCTGGGAGCTTTCCAGTATCTGGCTCAATGCATGGCCCGCCCTCTCTGATAGCTTGACCCCTTCCTCTATCCTCCGGGAACCCATCTCCACCGCATGCGCCGCATTCTGCGCTTCCTCCTGCACCGCCTGAATCTGCTCCTCTATCACACTTGTGCTGGCCTGGGTTCTCTCGGCCAGATCTCCTATCTCATCAGCCACCACTGCGAAAGCCCGGCCGTGTTCTCCGGCCTGAGCCGCAATGATGGCCGCATTGAGCGCAAGAAGGTTGGTCTCCTCCGTAATGTCGCCGATAACATTGAGAATGTTGCCTATCTCCCCGGCACGCTTGCTCAAGCCCTTGATAACGCGAGTGGCCTCGTCGGAGCTCTCCTGTATCTTCTCGATTCCCCGGATGGTGCTGGACACGGCCTGCACTCCCTCTTCCGCATTACGGGTTACCTGCTCGGAAAGTGATGCCGAATCCCCGGCCAGGGATTCTACATTGCGCAGGGCCTCCTGCATCTCGGCCGAGGCACGGGCCGCTTGTTCGGCACGCGCGGATACGCTCTGGACATGCTCGGCAACCTCCTTAATGGATACGCTCATCTCCTCAATGCTTGCCGTTGTATCGGTCACAGCCTGGGAGAGGTCCCCGGCGTTTCCCGCGACCTCGCTAATCGTCGCGCTCAATTCGAGAACCGATGCCGAACTGGTCTCGGTGGAACTGGCAACTGTTTCCACGCTCTCGGCAACGCTTTTTATTGTCTGGCTCATCTCGGCCATGCTTGCGGTAACCTCTTGCACCGAGGCTGATTGCGCCTCTGTGCCCGATGCCACTATCTCGGTCCGTTCTACTATCTCACTTGCGGTCCGGTCAATGCTTTGCGATGCCTCGTTGATCTGCAGTATAGCTTTCCTCAACCCTTCCACCATGCGCTGATGGTGAATAGCGAGCACGCCCAATTCATCATCCGCGGAGATGGGATCGAGTTCACGCAGATCGCCTTCCGCGACCAGACCCGTGGAGCGGATAATCGGCGAAAGGGATAAAAGCAGGTCCCCGGACATGAAGTATGCGAAAAGCAGGGTCAAAATTATCGCGGCGCCGAACATAATAAAAGTGATCAAATCTTCCAGGAAGCGGAATGCAATGGATTCCTCGGAGAGAGAAAGTGTAATGAGGTAAGTCTCTTCTTCCATGAGTGGATGCACTGTGAGCAGATATGACTCTCCTCCTATCATGGCAGAAATGGTATTGGGATCGAGCCGGAGCAAAAGTGGATGGAAGAACAGAGACGATCCGCGGTTCTTTTCATGGGAACCAATCCGGGGAATCCTTTTGATGATCCTCTGTTCATCCTCGGACAGGGTGGGACCTATAAGCACCTGACCGGATGAGTCAATCAGCAGGATTTTTTCAGACTTGCAGAAGCGGAAGTGACTTAATAGATCAGTCAGGTGTAGATCAATCCGGCCCTCGGAAAGGCTTTGCTCGATTTCAAGTCCGAGTTCTGTGAGCATGTCCGTGACGAACTGTCCCCGCATCCGCTCGGCCTGTCGGACCTGATAAGTAACATTAAAGCGTGTAGAAATCCAGACCATACAAGCGACCAGCAGGATGAGAAATACAAAAACCTTTTTGCGATAGCTTACCTGGTGCGATTCAAAGTCCTTCAGGTGTATGAATTGCGGAAAATTTTTCAGGCCGATAGTCAGGTATGAATCATAAGCCCGCTTGATGATGAAATAATGAAACATGGACATAAGACAGAAGATCACGATGATGCCCATGGCCAGGTTGAAGAGCTTTAGCCAGGGTATCCCGTAGAAGAATCGCAGGGAGAAGACTATCAATGGTAGAAGGATGAGCCATCTTCTCAGAAAGTGTATGCTGAAGCGCCAGGGGAACTTGATAAGCGCAAGGAGGCTTTCCGTTGCCTTGTCCTGCGGAAGTTCTCCCGCATCATCGGCCACCACCCGCATTGCTATATTGAGCCTGTTCCTTGTCCATATTTCAAAAAGTATTACATTCACACCGCCTAGAATAACCGTGAGCAGGACTATCTTTAAGAATGCACCCCAGAGAAAATCTCCATCCGGGCCGCGCATGCCCTGAAAAGTAAAAATGATGTAAGGGATAATAGCGCCGACACCCAGCAAGGTTATGGGGAGCATCTTGCGGGAGTTGCTCTTGTGGACATGGGAGACCAGTTGATCCAGATTATTATTCATGATTGGTGAAATACTGCTTTTTTTAATAATATGTTTTCCCACGCAAAAAGTCAAAAAGCCCATAAGCCGGGGGTGTGCGACATAAATGGTGACTTTTTTAATTCTCGGCCGTAGGGGCGATGCTTGCTACGCCCTCTTTGGGCAGGGCAAGCCCTGCCCCTACAATAATCTGTTGAAGGATCACCAAATATGTCGCACACCCCAGCACAGGGGGTGTGCGACATAAATGGTGACTTTTTTAATTCTCGGCCGTAGGGGCGATGCTTGCTGCGCCCTCTTTGGGCAGGGCAAGCCCTGCCCCTACTTTTTTCATTCTCGGCCGTAGGGGCGATGCTTGCTGCGCCCTCTTTGGGCAGGCCAAGCCCTGCCCCTACAATAATCTGTTGAAGGATCACCAAATATGTCGCACACCCCAGCACAGGCCAGGCCTAGTCATGTCACATGGTCTCTGCTATAATAACTTTATAATGTTCGGAAAAAAGAAATCCAGGCGCCGCGAGGATGATAAAAATTCCGAGAACCTGTCTCCAGAAGAGATCTACAAGCTGGAGCTAGGCCAGGGTTACGAGGAATACTGGGACAATCTGGCCAGGAGCAAAGATGGAGCCTACTTCGGCGTTGCTGGTCTCCCTTTCGGCGAGAGGGCCACGGAGGACAGCCTGGATGCTCACGGCGAGCCAGCCAGCCGGATCATCATGGATAAACTCCAGATCAGGCCGGAGCATGAGGTGCTGGAGGTCGGCGTGGGCGTAGGCAGGCTCGCACGGCACATTGCGCCGCACTGTATGAAATTCACCGGAGTGGACATATCCTCGCAAATGATCGCCCATGGGCGTGAGAGGCTGAAGGATATTCCCAACTGCACCCTGCTACACCACAACCGCTGTGACCTCTCTCTCTTTGCCAACGAGAGCTTTGACAGGGTTTACTTCCAGGTGGTGCTGATCCATCTTGACCGCGAGGATATGTTTCATTACCTGAGAGAGAGCTACAGGGTTCTTCGTCCAGGGGGTAAAGTCTATCTTCATTTCTACAACCTGCTTCATCCAAAAGGCTTTGCGGAATTCCGGTTCGCCACGGATTTTGCACTGGAGAAGGGCGGAAAGCTTCGAGGAAGGGTGCAGTGTTGCACTGCGCCGGAAGTGAGAAAGTATGTGGAAGAGGCGGGTTTCCGGATCTGCGAGGATATGTCTCACCTGGAGACGGTGGATCAGAAATACGAATTCGATGTCCCGGACGAGGATTGGTATTTCTATCTGATCGCGGTTGCCGAAAAGCCGGTAAAAGACCCGGATCAGGGAGGATAGAAAAAATAAAGCCACTTTCAAGAAGCGCAAGTCCGCAGGCATCGGTGGTGATACCCACATGGAATGGAGGCAATAGGTTTCAAGAATGCCTGGACGCGGTTGCAAAACAAGAGTTCGCCCGCGGATTCGAGCTGGTGATAATTGATTCCGGTTCAACTGACGGGACAGCCGAACTGGGCAGGGAACATGCGGATGTTTTCATTTCTATTAAAAAGGAAGAATTCAACCACGGCATTACGCGGAACCGGGCGATCGCGAAGAGCGGAGGCGAATTCATCGCACTACTCGTGCAGGATGCAATTCCCTCCGATTCTCACTGGCTGGAAGCGCTTGTGGACAACTTTGCTGATGATAAAGTTGCCGGATGCTACAGCCGGCAGGTGCCGCGGCCTGATTGTCCGCCGCTTCTCAAGGCCAGGCTTGAACGCTGGAGCGCAAGCAAGTCCGAGCGGGTGGAAAGTGCCGTGAATTGTGAGGAGGAACTCTTGCAGATTCCGGGAAGAAAGCAGGTGGACCTGATCGCGTTTGATAATGTCAGCTCGTGCATCCGCCGGTCAGTATGGGAGCGGACTCCCTTCCCGGAGCGGCCTTTCGGGGAGGACCTCTGGTGGGCACGGTCCGTGTTGCTTTCCGGGTATAAGATCGTGTTCGAGCCCCGGTCTCAAGTGATTCACTCTCATGCGAATTCGCTCTTTTATGAATTCAAGCGCGTATACCTGGACCATCAGAACTGGAACGACCTGATTGGGCTGAGGCTGTTCGGGCGATTGCGCGAGGTCTGGGGCGCAAGCATATCCGGAGTCCAGGAGGCGTGCCAGGATTTGAAGAACCAGGGGCTGAACGGCTTGCCCTATTTTTACTGGGTCGCTTATGCCCTGCCTTATGTAATGAGCCAGAACCTGGCGCAGTTCCTTGGAGGAAATTCGCGGCGACTCAGGGAGCGCTGGCCATGGTTTGAGCGCCTGGAACGCGTCTTGAGCCAGGGGGTGTAAAGATTCGAATCGTCTATGTCAGTCAGGGGTATCCGCCGGAGCGGGTCGGCGGCGTGGAGGTGTATCTTCGCGGGCTCGTGAACACGATCAAGGATGAACATGAGGTGTTCATCTTCACCCGGACAAATCTTGAGGGGCGCCAGCACCTTGAGTTCAAGGAGAAACTCGAAAGCGGGGTTCCGGTCTTTCGCTTGCGCGTGGATTTGCGAGCGGTTGAGAAATTCTCGGACACATATCTGAGGCCGGAGGTTGACGAGATATTCCGCGCTTACCTCGAGGAAAAGAAGCCGGACATCCTTCACATCCATCACCTCGGTGGTCTCTCGCTTGGAATGATACAAGTTGCCAGGGAACAGGGCTTGCCGGTGTTGATGACGCTTCACGATCACCAGCCATTCTGCCCGCGGGGCCAGCGCATAAGGGATGATAAGCGGGTGTGTAAGAGGATCAACCTTGACGAATGCCTTGAGTGCCTGAAGCCGCAGTGCGTGGGCCAGAAACTGCCCGGCAAGGCCGCGATGTATCTTCTGGCAAAGGATAGGGGGAAGCGACAGCTCAAGGAGATGCATGAGGCCATCCATGAGCACCTTGAGATGGTGGAAAAAATCATCTCACCATCGCGATCCCACAAAGAGAGGATTGCGGAGAACGGGATTGATGTCAGGAAGATAGAGGTCATGCCTTGCGGACTGGACCTCTCGCTCATGGAAAAGGTCACCCCGAGGGAACCCGGATCAGCGGTGATAAAATTCGGATACCTCGGAACCCTGACCCCCTCCAAGGGCGTGGAGGATACGATTCGCGCATTCAAACGGATGAAGGTCAAGGGCTGTTCCCTGCAAATCCACGGTGAGGCAGTTCCCTATCACGGGCTGGTTGATTATGACAAGCGACTGGAGGAGATGGCCCGCGGGGCAGATATTTCCTTCCACGGCCCCTACCAGCCCGAACAACTGCCGCAGGTGTTTTCCGGACTGGATGCTGTCATCATGCCCTCGCGATGGTATGAATCATACGGGATAACCATCCGGGAGGCCTTCCGGGCTGGCCGGCCGGTTATCGCTTCGGACATCGGGGCATTCTCCGAGGCAATAGAGCACATGGAGAACGGTCTCAAGTACCCGCCCGGAGATATCTTTGCCCTGAAGGATATGATGGATAAACTGGCATCGGACCCTGGCCTGACCGACCGGCTGGCAGGAGCAGGCGGGCCCGTGGAATCTCTCCCGGCTCACCGGGAGAAAATGATCCGGCTCTATAAAGCGGTGCTGGAAAAGCCGGAATAGTCGCCGAAGCGCCAGAGCTCCGGCATCCCCCGGATGACGACGGAGCGAGGGAGGTTGGTAAAAAATGGCAAAACTAAAGGATGGGTATGTTCATATATATACCGGTAATGGCAAGGGCAAGACCACTGCGGCCCTGGGCCTT
>Ga0190359_1001197_pt1 | contig 16637 bp, 23 predicted proteins | sample 48721823_MG_FD_161269 | JGI IMG/M metagenome (GOLD analysis project Ga0190359, IMG submission 161269) | Hydrothermal vent microbial mat bacterial communities from Southern Trench, Guaymas Basin, Mexico - 4872-18-2-3_MG | ecosystem: Environmental > Aquatic > Marine > Hydrothermal vents >... | reverse complement strand
ATCTTTCAAATAGTATCTCAGAATCAGAAATCCTATTCAGACTCTGAAACATTTCTCAAAACTCGCAGTATATTCCAAACTCTTAATCATGTTTTTCTGAGTCCTCATAATAACCATGAGTATTTCTTAACCATGAGTATTTCTTAACCATGAGTATTTCTTAACCATGAGTATTTCTTAACCATGAGTATTTCTTAACCATGAGTATTTCTTAACCATGAATGTTTCTTAACCATGAATGTTTCTTAACTATGAGTATTTCTTAACTATGAGTATTTCTTAACTATGAGTATTTCTTAACCATGAGTATTTCTTAACCATGAGTATTTCTTAACTATGAGTATTTCTTATAAATAGTTTTACTATAATATTCCTGATAGATATTTTCATATAGAGAGACTATGACAATGAAACTCCGAACAAAGACAACTACGGACATCTGGTATTATCTGGATCCTAAATAGCTCTACAATGATATTACAGGAGGAGTATTCTTAATATTGCTAAATATTTTCACATAATGATTCATATATAATTAAGCATTTTTATTGGTTAGAAAGGGAAGGTTATTATTTATCTGATATAAGTAATACTGGGGATTTTTTATATCTTCCTGTTTAAAAAAAATTCGGTATTTATCCGTATATTATTTATAACGGATATATATTTTGCTCAATTTTATATTCTATAACTATTTTATTAAGTAGTTAAATATATTATAATAAGTTTTAGGGTTGGGGTATATGAGAAAGGGATAGGGGAGGGATGGTATTTAGTTTCCGTTATACTGGTATGGAGGTTAAGTTATATTTTGAGCGGTCAGGAGAAGAGGGGGGAGTGTCTGTTAAGGATTCTATTGAGGAAGTGTTGGATAAGTTAGAGTATGTGATTGGAGTGGTATAGGTAATGCGGATTTGTTGTCGGGTAATTAGTTCAGCTATTTTTGGAATGTTACAGGGAGGATATATTGGAGAGTATACATAAGAGGGTTGATGGGATAGTTTCAGAATTTGTTTGGTATCATTAAGGATAGATACATATATGGAATTCATTATAAAAATTTCAGGAGTTATGGGAAAATGAGGAAGATGACTAAAGCATATCAACTCAGACCTGTAATGGAAGTGGTTAAAGCATTTCAATTCAAGGGTCGTTGGTATCCGATAACTGAACATTCTTTAGAGGACAAAAAAGTATTTATTTTTGGAAAGGGTTGGCAGAAGATTACAGATTCAATGTATAATTCTCTCACTGATGTAGAATCTCTTTCGCAGGACTGGACGGCGATGGACATTCAGCGTCGGGTTAAGGAATTTAGTCTGGATGTTGCAATGGGTTTATTGCAGGGAGGGGGTTGTTTCAGTCTTTTTAATGATCAGTCTATTGATCTGAACTGTGCTAAACATGAGTTGGCAAATATGGCGTATTTTGGTAAGGCTTATGATGATTTTACGGATAAGGTACATGAATTGGGACAGCGTTTCATCAAATGTCTGATATGTGAGAAAGGGTATTATTTTGAGGGTTGTTGGATATTGTATCAGAATGAGATTATAGGTATGACAGGTTTGTATGAAAAAATTCAGTTACATCCGCTACAACACATTGATCACGTAATAAAAGGAATATTACATGTTCGGCCTATGTTTAATTCCATAAGTTTTGAGAAGATGCTTCTTTCACTTATTACTGTTCATAAAGATTATGATTCCATTTTAAAAAAGTATGTTTCAGTAAAAGACAGAATTAAATTTTTAAGTACACAGAAAATTGCCGATGATTTTGAAAAAATATTCAAATGGCAAGAGGTCTTGATACGTAATTAACATCAATACTCATCATTTTTTAAAGAAGGGTTACATATTTACTGGGGGACAGAAAGTAAAATGATTAAGAAATATGAATTTACACAGAATTTTATAATATTTCGTAACAGGGTTTTGTATCAAATAATGGAGATTACCTCCGATTTTTTCAGGTATTGATTCCAGACTGGATAAAATGATTTCGGAAAGATTGAAATAATGGCTAAGAAATATGAGCTTGCTCAGAGCTTTATAGTTGTTAATAATATGATTTTTATCAGAAACGGGGTTTAATATGGATGCAAAATCAATAGCTTTAAAAGGGTTTCCGAATTATAAGGGATTCAAATTTTCATATCATATATGCAATAATCCTGTAATAACAGTAAGAAGTTATTGGGATGGTGGAAGCAGGACATATTTTAATTTTGTTAATTTCAATTCTTCTGAGAAATTAAAAGTATTGGAAGAGAGAAAAGAAGGGCTTCATACCTGTAAAAAGGTGGAATTGATTCCAGGATGGGCGCTTGTAGAACATTCTTTTTTTTGTGGAAAAGATACAGGTCTTACTGTGTTATTTCATTCTTCTGATAAAAATATGCTTCCTGAAAAGGCTGATTTAACAGACAATGAAAAGACGGTATTGATTGCCACGAGTTCATATAAAAATTCGTATGGTGGCCGAAGTAACATACGTTTTCATGAAGCACGCAGAAGTACAGGAATTACTCAGTCTGAATGGGATGAAACAAAAAAAGCTCTTATTAAAAGGGGTCTTTTGTTAAAGAACGGCGGTATAAGAAGTGAGGGCCGTTATGCAATAGGCTTATTATCTTTGAGTGAGCATAGTGAAAATTTGAAAGTTAAAGCCATTCCCCATAGAGAGTTACCTCTTCATATAGATAAAAAATGGTTATATGAGTCCTCAAAGAGAATATTTATTGACAGATTATCTCAACCGTCCTTCTGAAACTGTGAAAAAACTGAACACAGTCTTATAAGACCTGTAACGGGTATCAGGAAAACAGTTGGGGTAATCTTTAAGAAAGGTTCCATGAATTACCGGCCTGTCTGAGACGCACAGGAGGCTCTCAGATAGGCCGGTTATGTTTTATTAAGTATATTAAACACCCTTACTTTAAAAGGGCTTATAGAGGGGTCTACGGTCTTTTAAAGAGATTCGGAAAATCATATGAAAAGAGAAATCTGATTCGTCACAAAAACGGAAAGAGATTAATATAATAAAGGAGGAGGTTTAAAATGGCTAAAAAAGCTGAAGTATGTCAAGTCTCTGAAGGAGTTAATAAGCCAATCACAATTCATAAAAAGAATCAAATCAAAAATCCACTTAAACGGAGGAGGTTAATGATGAACATCAAACAGACGGAAGCAAAAAAATACTTAAAAACTATTATAAAGCCCAGCTCAACGCTTGTAATATCAATTAAAAATGTTAGTCGTAGTGGTATGTCAAGACAGATGACAGTCGGGGTTATTAGAAATAATCAATTATATAATATAACTTATTATGTTAATGATCTGCTTGGATATTCAAACAGAAAAAATTATGTCCTAGTTAGAGGGTGCGGAATGGATATGACTTTCTGGCTTGCTGATGCTATTACACACTTATTGTTTAATAATAATAAATATAAAACTTTTAAAGGAAACAGCGGGTCTTGTCTTAATTGGCAAGTAATATAATTTGAACTTGAGTATTATAAAAATCAGAGAAAGATTATATGTGAATATATTTATTTGCAGGCAAATATAATAAGATTAAATGTCTACATTGTAATAAAATCATTTACGGGAACAAAAAAGCCCTGTTCTGAATGTAGTTCAAATAATTCAGAGACACTGGAGTATGATGTAAAGATTCCAAGTCATACATCTAATGATTTATGTGATGGATGTGCGGAGAAAAAGTTGTTATGAATTAAGTACTTATAAAGGATAAAAAAATATGCAGGACAGAATTTTTTCCGGTATGTATCCAACCGGCATTGTCTGGTCGGATAGAGAAGTAATAGAATACAATGATTATAAAAGACTGGCTTTTCTTTCTTATGCAACTCTGACTTTAGATATAGAGTCAGATTGTCCTGATTTTTTACGGAATGAAATCATAGCAGATGCAAAAAGATTTCAGGATAAAAAAGGTGAGTATATAGAATATATGTCAGGTCAGAAAATACTTCTCGGTTATGCCCTGTATCCTGAAAAATACATTTATAATGTGAAGGTTTCTTATTATTACAACATATCTTCCATGCAACATACTAAAACTATTGAAGTTGAGGCATATGATTCTGAGGAAGCAGAGGATACAGTCAGAAAAATGTTTCCTCATATAATAAATATAGAGGTTATAAAGAAGATTTAGAGCCTTTAAGGTTATAAAGGAATAATAATGGTTAAGCAAAAACTATTTGAAATTAAAAGAGATATAGGTTTATGTCTTACTCAATTGAGGAATGCAAAGAAGTATCCTGATAATTATACAGTATCTGAGATAAAGTTATTGAAAGATAAACTCAGTTTATTATTGAAATTAAAGAACAGGTTGTTTCAGGTTTATCCGGAATTGTGTCCTGTTCGTGTTCGTCAGATGAAATTACCTCTTTAATCCGGATTGATTGAAAAGGGTATGTCATGAATATTGTCATCAACGGGTGTTTGTTAAGGTTATCAATAAATATACCTGATTCAGATTTATGATTTTGAGAAGGAAGTAAAAAGAAACTCTCAGAAAGGTAAAAAAAATGAAAATAATCTTTAATGTCTCGTGTAATAATGGGTTCTGACATTGGAATACTGTCTTCAGTTCGGGAACATTAGTCTGAACAATATATATTAAATGACTACAAGGAAAAATAGTTATGAAGAAATATGAACTTACACAGAACTCTATTAAGATTAATAACAGGACTCTGTATCAGATAAGGACGCTCAAGGATTTTGGTTCCGTTAAGAAAGGAAATTTGGGAGGATATATAGTGTCTGAAAAGAATCTGAGCCATGATGGAAATTGCTGGGTCTCTGGAAATGCTCAAGTTTCTGAAAATGCCCGGGTCTATGGAAATGCTGAGGTCTATGGAAAGGCTCAGGTCTCTGGAAACGCTCAGGTTTCTGGAAATGCTTGGGTCTATGGAAAGGCTCAGGTCTCTGGAAACGTCCGGGTCTCTGGAAATGCCCTTGTCTATGAAAATGCTCTGGTCTCTGAAAATGCCATGGTCTCTGGAAATGCTCAAGTTTATGGAAAGGCTCAGGTCTATGGAAAGGCTCAGGTCTATGGAAAGGCCCGTGTCTATGGAGATACTTGGGTCTATGGGAATGCTTCGGTCTATGGAAATGCCCAGGTCTATGGAAACGCCAGGGTTTCTGAAAATGCCCGGGTCTCTGGAAATGTTCATGTTTATGGAAATGCTCAGGTCTCCGGAAATGCTCGCTTGGGATATATTCCCATAGATTTTGACTGTGACTTTGATCCATACAAAACATTAAAAGAAATCTTAAATTGTCCGGAAATACTTCCCGCTCTTTCAGGACTTAATAAAAATTTAGATAAACTCATTAGTACTATACTTACTAAAACAAGTACATAGGGTCTATGAAAATGTCCCTGTAAAATATCTAAGTCCTTATAAAAAAACAAAAAAGATACCTCTTCAGTCTGGAAACATTAATTTGAACAATATATTAAATAATTTTAATTACAAAGAAAAATAGTTATGATGAAGAAGTATGAACTTACTCAGAACTCTATTAAAATTAATAACAAGACTCTGTATCAGATAAGGGTGCTCAAAAATTTTGGTTCCGTTAAGAAAGGAGATTTAGGCGGATATATAGAGGCTGAAAAAAATCTAAGCCATGATGGAAACTGTTGGGTTTTTGGAAATGCCCGTGTCTATGGAAATGCTTGGGTCTCTGGAAATGCTCAGGTCTTTGGAAAGGCTCAGGTTTCTGAAAATGCCCTTGTCTGTGAAAATGCCCGGGTCTCTGAAAATGCCCGGGTCTCTGGAAATGCTCAGGTCTATGGAAATGCTCAGGTCTATGGAAATACTCAGGTCTATGGAAAGGCTCAGGTCTTTGGAGGTGCTCAGGTCTATGGGAATGCTCGAGTCCCTGAAAATGCTTGGATCTTTGGAAATGCCCATGTCTCTGGGGATACTAAGGTTTTTGGAAATGCTCAGGTCTTTGAAAATGCCAAGGTCTCTGGAAATGCCCGAGTTTCTGGAGATGCTCAGGTCTCTGGAAATACTTTGGTCTCTGGGAATGTTCAGATTTATGGAAATGCTCAGGTCTATGGAGATGCTCAGGTCTTTGAAAGCGCTCAAGTCTCTGGAAATGTTCATGTCTCTGGAAATGCTCATGTCTATGGAAATACCCGCTTGGGATATATTCCCATAGATTTTGACTGTGATTTTGATCCATACGAAGCATTAAAAGAAATCTTAAATTACCCGGAAATACTCCCCGTTCTTTTAGGCCTCAATAAAAATTTAGATAAACTCATTAGTACTATACTTACTAAGACGGGTACATAGAGTCTATGAAAATGTCCCTGTAGAATATCTAAGCCTTTATAAAAAACAAAAAGATACCTCTTCAGTTTGGGAACATCAGTTTGAAAGTTCATCTTTTCAAGGAGTAAAAAATGATTAGTTGAATTAAAAGAAAATTATTGCATTATTACCAGAGAAGAAAATGATTCCAAATTTTACGGGATTAAAAATGCTGCCGGTGAGTCCAAATTATTTTATCATGTCAAACGTGTATTAGAAAAACAGGGACATAAAGTAATAAAGAAACGAATGTGGAAAGACGGTCACATGGTTGATAGCCTGCAACAATATCTTAGAACCAAAAAAGGGTATAAACCTTCTTTTGCGATATGGAATTCAATGTGGAATATTAAGGGAGCCGAAAAAGATTATAATAACGGCCAAGTTATATTGATTGTTCAAAAAAATATATGGGAGGAATAATGAATAAGGAAAATTATAAAGGGTACACAATAGAAATTATACAGGATGACTTAACCGATTCAAGGGAATGGGATAATCTGGGAACAATGATCTGTTTTCATAATAGATATAATCTTGGAGACAAACATGAACTGAAATCAGAAAATTTCAATTCATGGGATGAAGTTGAATCTTATATAAAGAAAGAATATGATCCTGCTGTAATTCTTCCCCTTTATCTTTATGATCACAGTGGGTTGAGAATTAAAGTTGGAAGTTTTTCAGGATTACTTCCACAAGGACATGCTGAATTCGATTCTGGTATGGTTGGCTTCATCTTCGTTTCTAAAGAAAAGGCAAGAAAAGAATACGGATGGAAATTAATTACAAAAAGCCGGATTGAAAAACTTACCGAACATCTTATTAATGAAGTGGATGTTTATGATCAGGATATAAGTGGAGATGTATGGAAATACAGCATTACAAAAGAAGATGATTCTGAAATATATGAAGTATTAGGAGGATTGTATGGTTATGATTATGCCATGCAGGAAGCTAAAAATACCATTGATGCTATGATAAAAAATGAACAGAAAAATAATGGTATTCAGCAAGAGCTGGAATTTATAACTGTATAATTTAAGTTTTTACTTTAATAATTCCAGTAAATTAAATATAGTACTATAGGAGGATCTAATATATGAATGTTGAACAGACAAAACGAACATTAATGGAGTTGCCGCCCAGAAAATCTGTATTACTTGAATCAGATAGGGGTCTTGGTAAATCTGAAGTTGTCGCACAGACTGCTCAGGCGTTATCTGAGAAGTTAAAAATTTCTTTCGGACTTATAGATTTTCGACTGGCTCAGTGTGAAGTTGCAGATGTTATAGGTATGATGCGTCATGTTGATACCGGTGAAATTACCCGTACTGTTTATAAAAACGGTAAAAAAGATTTGGAAACCAAAACCCTGAAGAATATAACCGTACATGATTTTGCAGAGTGGTTTCCACAAGACCCTAATTCTTATGGATTTTTATTTCTTGATGAGCTTTTTCGTGCTCCACGGGATTTGCAGAATGCTGTCATGGAATTAGCATTGGACTACCGGTATCACTTTAAAGAACTGCCGATGGGTTGGCGGGTTATTGCGGCTTCCAATGATAACATGGATATTTATAGCGGTTCATTTCCTGATCCTGCTCTTTATGACAGATTTTTAAAGATTAAATTTAAGCCAACTGTTCCGGAATGGCTTACGTATGCAAAATCTGTCGGTGTTCACAAAGCAGTGATTCAGTATATCAGTAAGTTTACTGCTGATTTAATGCCTGAAAATATTGAAGTAGGAAAAATATCCCCTTCCCCAAGGTCATGGGTAAGTTTATCTGATTGTATAAAATATATGATTCAAAACGGAGATGATGTTTTAAAAGATTTAGATTATCTATTACTTCTCTCAAAAGGTTATTTGGGTGATACTATAGCTCTTAATTTTATTGAGTATATACGTAAAAACTATAAGATATATACCGGTGATGATATTCTGAATAAATGGGAAGAAAAGAATTTAGAACAGGAATTTTCAACTATGGATATTCCTGAACTCGGTTTTTATCATGAAGAAATAATCAAGTATATCAAAAAAGAAAACAAGCTCAGTAAAAAACAGGAAGAAAACTTATTTTCTTTTATGAAAGCGATACCGAAGGAATCTGCTGCCGGTTTTTTTGAACATTTTTTAAAACATGCACGATCCATAGCAGCCAAATGGTATCATGGTAATAAAGAGGTCGAAAATTATATCTTTGGTTTTCTCTGTAAGGAAATCGCGTTAAAAGATTAATTTTTACAAGGAGGAGAGTGTTAATATTCAGCACCTCCTCCTTTATATTAAACAGGAAAGGATTTACATTGAGAGCACAATCATTGAGTGTCTGTATACCATATAATGGCTGTAATAAAAACTGTCCTTACTGTATTTCAAAAATTACCGGGATAAATAAGAGTGATTTTTCTCTTATGATAGATAATTTACCCAAAGTAAAAAATCTGGCGCAAGCGGCTCAAGTTTCCACTATACTTTTTACCGGTAAGGGTGAGCCGTTTATGAATTACGCTGATGTACTTTTTTTTCTGAAAAATTTCAGAGAGTACTGGACTGAAATACAGACAAATGGAATATGGCTGGAAAATAATATCGAAAAATTAAAAGAGATTAAGAAATTTGGATTAAATGTCATAGCCATTTCCATTGATAATCTATCTGATATGGATGTTCTTTTATTTCAGAAAATAAAAACTAATGGAATGATTAGCAGAGTTACCTTTAATATCACTAAATATTTAAATGGTGGTGCACCTGTTACCTTTCAAAGTTTGATTGATGTATGTAAAAAATGTGACATTCATCAAATGACTTTGAGAAATATCGTCATACCTAACTATATTGAAAAAGAAAATAAACAGACCGCATGGATTAGAGAAAATGTTGATCCTGCAATGTATAAAACTTTAAGAGAAGAAATGATTAATTCATGTGAAAAAGACGGTTATCTTTTAAGAGACTTGGAGTATGGTTCAAAAGTATTTGATTATAAAGGAATTGCTGTGAGTTATTCCGATTATTGTATTCAGGATCATAATAATGGTAAAGATATTCGATCATTGATTTTTAAAGAGGACGGCCATGTTTATACTAATTGGGCGTCTGATGCTTCTGTTTTATTTTAAAGGATTAGATTATGATTCTAACTGAAATGAGTAATGTTAAATTCACTCCAGAGATGAAAATAAAAGCCGAGAAACGATTTGAATGGCTGACAACTTTTCTTATTATCGGTTTTAAATTTGTTCATCGTATCTTAGGGATAATGACAAAAGAGTCATCATTAAATATATCTACAATGGGTATCAAAGTAACTCAAGACGGAAAATTTCATCTTCTTTATAATCCTGTTTTTGTCTATTATCTTACAGATAGTGAACTGGTGTATGTTTTATATCATGAGATATTGCATCTGGTTTTGCATCACTGTACATCCAGACAATTAATTTCTTCCGAAGAGAAACATTTTCATGAACTTGCCAATATAGCTCATGATTTAGCAGTCAATGAATTAATTCCTGAAAGTGAAGATTGTAAACGTCCCCGTAATGAAGCGGGTAATCTGATGGGCCAGTTTGTTTCAGAATATAAGAAGAATAAAAAGTTTGAAGATATTGAAGAGAGACAGACTGCTGAATGGTATTTTGAATATCTCAGAAAGAAGTTATCTGAAAAAGACGGCAAGTGCGGCAATTTTGATGATCATTCTAAATGGAGAGAACATGAAACTGCTGATGAAAGAGTAAGAGCTAAAGTAAGAGAGATAGATCAGAATGATTTCTGGGGTAATATATCTCAAACTGAGAAAGAATTAATTCTTGCCGCTCAGGTAAAGAAAATAAACTGGCGAAATAAAATTCGGATTTTCTTTGGAAATCTGGCATGGAAATATCATCAATCTACAAGAAAGCGACCCGATAGAAGATACGGTTATCAGTTTCCCGGTAATAAAAAGTTATATATTGATCGCTGGTTAATTGCTGCAGATACTTCAGGTTCCATAGATACAGATTTATTAGGTCAGTGGTTGGGAGTAGTTAATCAATTGGCTGATGAGTTACCTGTAGATTTCATGCAGTTTGATTGTGAAAAGACAGAAGACCCCAGGCCTTTTGACCGGAGGAAATTAAAACTGACCTTTAAAGGTAGAGGCGGAACAAATTTTCAGCCGGTTATGGATATTGTTGAAAAGAAGAAATATAAAGGAGTTATGATTCTAACAGATGGTATAGCAAAAGCTCCGACAAAGCCTAAAGCAGCAAAAATATTATGGGTGTTACCCAGTGGTCATAACCCCCCTGTTGACTGGGGTGACAGAGTACATCTCATAAGGGGCGTATAATACCGTCCCTTTTTTAATCTAAAGAAATAAATATGAAATAATAAAAAATAAAAGGTCTCGAATTCGATCCTGATTTGCTTTGTTACAGAGATTAAAGGGCTCAGATGTATGGATAAATAATCCGGAAGGAGAAATATATATGATTGATTTTAGTGACACTGTAAAAATAGCAAAAACAATGGAGCACCTTGAAGAATGGGAAGCGGCGGCTGTTGCTTGGAATCAGGCAAAAATAAAAACAGGTAATGATTATTCCTTTCAGATTAAAGCATGTAAGTTACTTGCAGAAGCATCAAAAATGGAAAAAGAATTACCTAAGCGTAGGCCTGATATGTTAATTCGTTTTGATGGAAAAAGAACATTAATAGAAGGAAAATCTTAAATATGATTAAGGAAAAAACTGAAACAGGTATCAGTATATCACTGGGAAAACCTCATAAAACCATATTGTTTAATGATGAAATACACTCTTTTGAAGAGGTAGTTTCTCAGGTAATAAAGGCAATTCACTGTGAAGTTCAGAAAGCGTATCAGATCACATTACAGGCTCATGAAACAGGAAGAGCTATTGTATATATCGGAGGACTTGAAAAGTGTGAACTGGTTGCTTCTATTCTTGAAGAAATACGCTTAGGCACAAAAGTAGAACCTGCCTAAAGGAGAAGAAATTAAATATGTCTGAAATATGTAAAAAAGCATGTAAAATATTAGAAGAAACAGAAGATGGGAATCTTTTGTCACCTGATGAATTATTTCTTGTAGAAAGTGCAGTGAATAAATATATAACAGAAAAGGGTAAAACAGTTTTTGATAATCTTTATAAATCTGTCATTGATAAAACTTTCATTCCCTTTAATAAGAGATATTTCAGAGGAGTTGAAAATATTACTGCCGATACCAGAGGCGCGGGAGGCGGCCTCTGGATACTTTGGAAAGGCAATCAGGTTGAACACTATAGTTTACCTTGGGCTTACTCAGAGGAGGCCTTAAAGGAGCTATATGAACTTAAAAGAAAATGTGAGTTATTGGAATCTCAGAAAAAGAATTAAGTTTCCACTCTTATATTAACCTGAAACTAAAAGGTAAAGGGTTTTTCCTGATAAGTCAGAAATAAACTTTCCCTTATGAAAGAGAGGTTAAATGGAAGTAAGAGTACGTAAAGCATTAAATAATAGAAAACTTATCGAACTTTCCAAGAGTGTTAAATTTGATATTAATACAAAGGTTCCTGAAAAATGGGTCATGGTTGATTTGGAGACAGGAGATCTTTGGGAGTGGTTATCTGAAACAAAACGTTATAGTCGTTTACATAAGAATTCTTGGAAAGTACGTACTCTTAAAAGATTTCTTAACGAAAAATCAGGTATGTCTGGAATAGGAATAAGGAAAAATTGAACATGATTAAAACTGATTATTCTCGTACAGTTTATGTCACCGGCTGTGATGATATTTAATAAATAAGGAAAGAAACAATATGAAAATTGAATTTTATATAATTCAAACCGGAGCAGTAAAACTTACTGAAAATCTTGGTGGGGACTTTGCCTTCACAGTTCCTGTTGAATTATCAGGTAACAATGATATCATAAAAGAAGCGGGAGAAAAGTTACAGGCTCTTTATTATCATGCTTCAGAAGGATGGGAACCTGTAATATGTGGTGATGAAAAATATGTAAGCGATTTGCATAATGATATGGATGATGAACTTATAAATAGATTAAGTCTGGCTTTTGATAAATTAGGAAACGAAGCACTCGAAATGTTATTTCAGCTCGGTGAACAGATGTGGGACTCAATGTCTAATAATAGACTTCCCCATTTGACCTATGCATCAGTGAGTCATAAGGATGTTAAATAAAGTCTGGTAATATAGGAATGCTTTACTATTATCCAAATAGACCGACTTAGAAATATATGGTTGTATATAAGTATAGATGCATATGTATATAGGTCCGTATGGTTTTTGTAAATGAATATTTTTGCTAGTTGAATGCAATAATAAATTTTCTCGGAGGTTATAATGCAAATCAAAGTAACGGAATTCTTGAAAGGAGAATTAAGCCATATCTATTGTGATACGTGTAAATTTAATGAAGAGAGGGAGGGCTATGATGAATGTCATAGAAAATATATAAATTGGAAGGCTTCAAAACAATTTTGTAAATACCTTGCAAAAAATATTGTGGAAAATCTGTTACAGCAATCAACAAACCAGGGTCAAAAAGTAAAAAGCAACTTTCGGCCAATGGTCGGACGTTGTGTGGCATAAACATTTCTGTGCTACCTTTTTATAAGGAGATACTGAACATGGGATATTATATCTATCAAAATTGTGCATCTTTCTTTATAAATAAAGAGCATTTTTCTACTGCTGTTAAAATACTGCACGATCTTATTAAAAAAGAAGTTGTATGGAGCTGGGTAAGTCCTGTTAATAAACTTGAAAAGGATCCTCAAAAAGCCATTAAACAATTATTAACAGCATGTCGATGGGACCCCTCTTTTGATGAGAATGGAAATATTGATAACATACAATTTATTGGAAAAAATTTAGGACAAGAAGAGCAACTTTTTCAAGCTCTCGCCCCTTATGTAAAAAAAGATAGTTACATAGAACTATCTGGTGAAGAGGGTGAAATTTGGCGTTATGAATTTGATGGTAATAAAATGGAAGAAAATTTTGCAGAACTTGATTTCGATTGCAATAAAGAAATTGTGGAAAAAATTCTGAAACAAAAGAAATTACTCCCGACACTTATGGGATTGCACCCTAAATTGGATGACCGAATCTCAAAAGTACTAATGAACTGACTTGAAAAAGAGTCGGAAAGAGTTTTTTTATCTTTAACTATGTTTTAAAAATTATCATAGGTGATGGAACGGACTGTTCTTATAATGAGTATGAAAAATGTAGAAACTTGGAATGTGAGGAATAATTTATGGTACGAATCAATGTAATGACTTTTAATCGAGGTATACTTGATATCAATGAACTTTATCAGTCTTTCTTTAAAGATAGTGATGATAAGGCCATCGAAAGGGCTGAAAATAGATTCATGGAATTAGCTAGAAAGATTAATCCGGAGATTACTGATAAAGAATTGTCAGAAATTTTAAGCGACGGTAGTTATGATAATAATGGCCGGGAAGTTATTATTTCTTGGCCGGAAATAAAATAAGGGTACTTCTGAAGGAAGGGGCTCTTCGGGCTTTGGGTCTCTTCCTTATAATGAAATCAATAAAAACATATTCTATCGCAATGGGGCGCTTTCCAGACTTAAGCAGGGCTCTTCCAAACCATTTAGTTATGGGCCAATTAATAATAGGGAAGTTAAGGGGCATCCATACGGGACTAAATATATAGAGTGTGATAAATTTCTTGAAATACCTGCAAATGAATTTCCTTTATATATTGATTATGACTTTAAATCCGATACGGCTAAAAATATTTTTGAAAAAAGATTAAAAGCAGGGAAATAAAATGAATGTTATTCAGATTAAAAATAAATTACTTGCCGGTGAATTTCCGGGTAATGGATAATGCATGGCATACTATTCTTTCTGAAAGTTCGCCATTGTTATACCCAGCTATTAAATTTATAACCAGATAATGATTTTAACTTTTTAATTTTCTGAAAAAGGGAGCGTTTATCATATATTCTTACAATTACAGATCTGAAAAAAAACGCCTGGGTATACGGAAATATCCGGGCATTCGAAAACGCCATAATACATGGGAATGCTCGTATTTTTGGAAATGCTCGTATATCCGGGGATGCTCTCATTATGTAAAATTATATAACTACGGAGGAGGTTTAAGATGAATAAAGCCTCCGGTGTTCTGGAAGCCGAAAAGAGGAGGTTTAAATGTCTAAAAAATACGAATTGACTACTAATAAAATAGAGGTCAATAACAGAGTCCTGTATCAAATCAGGGCTCTTAGAAATTTCGGCAGTGTTAAAAAGGATGAAATGGGCGGATTCATAGAAGATGAAGTGAATCTGAGCCACAAAGGGAACTGCTGGGTATCTGAAAATGCCCAGGTGTATGGAAACGCCCGGGTGTATGGAAACGCATGGGTATACGGAAACGCATGGGCATACGGAAATGCCTGGGTGTACGGAAACGCATGGGTATATGGGGATGCCCGGGTGTATGAAAACGCTCGTGTGTATGGAAACGCCCGGGTGTTTGGAAACGCATGGGCATACGGAAATGCCCGGGTGTATGGAAACGCATGGGTATCTGAAAATGCTCGTGTGTTTGAAAATGCCCGGGTGTATGGAAACGCATGGGCATACGAAAATGCCCAAGTGTATGGAAACGCATGGATATATGGGGATGCTATTATTGAAGAGAATGCCCAGGCATACGGAAATGCCCGGGTATATGGGAATACACATGTTTTCAAAGAAACTCACATCTCTAAGCAGAAAATTAACCATTAACGGAGCAATGGAGATACAAGATATATAATAAAGAAGAAATTTTTGAAGCTAAAATAAAAATTTATGAAGATTTGAAGAACAATTTTTTTAGGGCCATTCATAAATGGCGCGCTACAGATAGAGTTGCAACCAAGAAATTTTTAACCGATTTCATCAATGAGTACTGTGATTCGGTGTTTGATGATGAGTTTATGACCATAATGGGTATAGATTTGCCTGAAAAATTAATTGAAATTACAAAAAAGGAGGAGGTTACAAATGTCTAATGAAATGTATAAGTCTTACTTGATTCACAACGGTGCATACGACGCCGTTGTGAATCAAATTCCGCAGTAGAACAGTTGCCGCGGGACAAGTAGATGAAGAAATTTTTAGAGAATTTCATGTCCCTAAACCTAATTTCGGCAATTGGTCGTTCGGCTTCCCTTATCAGCTGGAAACCGACGACAATATTAACTCGTACGGGGAAGTGTATGCTTCCCGTACGGATGATGGGGAAGTTGAAGTTATCGATCCTTGTCGTTATGAGGAACGACGGGAGTTTTGGGAGGATTAATTCACCAGCCCGGTCGGTTACCGGGCAAACAGGAACGGTTCCCAGCCGGTAATACCGGTGGCGAGGGAGCAAAATAAAAAAAACAAACGGAGGAGGTTTAAGATGACTAAAAAATACGAATTGACTACTAGTAAAATAAATTTCAATAATAGAGTCCTGTATCAAATCAGAGCTCTCAGAAATTTTGGCCCTGTTAAAAAAGGTGAGCTAGGTGGATTCCTTGAAGATGAAATAAATCTGAGCCAAGATGGAAGCGCTTGGATATCTGAAAATGCCCGGGTGTACGGAAACGCTCGGGTGTATGGAAACGCATGGGTATACGGAAATGCCCTTGTTTCCGGGGACGCCCGAGTATCTGGAAATGCCCGGGTGTACGAGAACGCTTGTGTATACGGAAATACCCGGGTATACAAGAACGCCTGTATATACGGAAATACCCGGGTATACGAGGACACCTGGGTATACGGAAATGCCCGGGTGTACGAGAACGCCTGTGTATATGGAAATACCCGGGTATACGAGGACGCCTGTGTATTCGGAAATACCCGGGTATATGAGAACGCCTGGGTATATGGAAATACCCGGGTGTACGGAAACGTTTGGGTATACGGAAACGCCCGGGTATATGAGAACGCCGGGGTATATGGAAATACCCGGGTGTACGGAAACGTCTGTGTATACGGAAACGCCCGGGTATACGAGGACGCCTGGGTATATGGAAATATCCGGGCACTTGAAAACGCCATAATACATGGGAATACTCGTATTTTTGGGAATGCTCGTATATCCGGGGATGCTCTCATTATGTAAAATTATATAACTACGGAGGAGGTTTAAGATGAATAAAGCCTCCGGTGTTCTGGAAGCCGAAAAGAGGAGGTTTAAATGTCTAAAAAATACG
>Ga0190359_1001196_pt1 | contig 16643 bp, 12 predicted proteins | sample 48721823_MG_FD_161269 | JGI IMG/M metagenome (GOLD analysis project Ga0190359, IMG submission 161269) | Hydrothermal vent microbial mat bacterial communities from Southern Trench, Guaymas Basin, Mexico - 4872-18-2-3_MG | ecosystem: Environmental > Aquatic > Marine > Hydrothermal vents >... | reverse complement strand
AGGGCTCTCCGGATGTATGAAAGGAGGCCTGGTGCCTGGAGTACAGGGTATTTTTTTCAAAAACCAGGAAACATTGACGGTGGTGTCAAAGTTTTGACATTTTGAAATGCAAGATGTAGAAGGATTTGCTGAACCCGGCCTTCCGATTCCACAAAAATAATTCCCCTTACAGTAGAGGAAGAGAACCATCAAGTCAAACGGGCTGTGACATTGGGATGAAAAAATTTACCGTATTGCCTATACCTTTTTTAACTTCAAGCTCAATGGCACCCTTGTGTGCTTCTATGATGTTTCGCGCTATCAGAAGCCCTAGCCCTCCGCCAAAGGCCTTAGAGGAAAGATTCGATTCCAGCACTGCATCCAATGTTCCTTTTGGCATAGCGCGACCAGTATCGCTAATCTCAAAATATATTTGCCCTGTCTCCCAGTTTGGCTTGATAAATATTTTTATAACACCGGGACCCTGGCCAATCATAGAGACTGCACTTTTTAGAATTTCTTTAAACACTCTGCAAATCCCATCCCTGTCTACCCATGCCGGGAATACTTCCTCTGAGAAATTCAACTCTACCTTGATATCTTTCTCATGGAAAAGAGGCTCAAGCTCACCGAGGACAGTGTGGACAAGGGAACCCAAATCTTCTTCATCAAAAACAGGCCTGTATTCCCGACAGTAGTCCATAATTTCCCTTAGTATACCTTCCAGGCGCCTAGATTCTTCAGCAATGATTCTGGCATATTCCCTACCGCGGCCCTGCTTTCTGGGGTCAGCAGCAAGTCGTGTGGCAAAACCACCGATAGCCAGGAGAGGATTCCGTATTTCGTGAGCAACAGCATCGAAAGCATTCCTCAAGATCTCTTTTCGCCTTTGCTCTCCCTCCTCCAATGCCCCACCAAAAGCCTCGCTACGGCCGCGCCCTTGATCCAAGAGTCCTTGAAGAGATTTCTCCATTGATGTACTTAGGCGGGCGAGGGCTTTGTTCGCATTCTCCATCACTTCCATGATATCAGCTTGCGAGTCAAGGTCAATGCGAAGCTGTTCAGCAAGCTGTTCAACTTTGTCAAACACATCTGACAAAATCCGGCCTATATCCTCTTTCTTTAAATTCAAATGCTTTTCAGCCAGATTTTGAAGACCGTAAAGGTCCGTCGAAAGTCCAGTAATGATTTCGGTTGCCCTTCTTGCCAGCTCAACGATTTTGACTATCATAGGGCTATCATGCTGTAGGGCGCTTACCCCAAGAAACCTCTGGGGCTCTACCACATCATCAGGAAAGTGCCATCGTCTCAGCAAAAAGCTACCAAGCTCCCTGTGATCAATACCCAAGTTTTCTCTTTCCCATGCCAGACCTACCTCCAGTGGAGTGTTCCCGCCAGGAAATGCCTTTTTCATTCCGTTAGAAGGTAGCGTTTCAAAAAGCAAAGGCATTCCAATCTCCAAAATAAGCCCTGCAACAAATGCCTCCTCTGAATCAACATTGCGCAGGTGCGAAAGTTGCGCAAATTCTTTTGCAATCAGGGCACGGTAAAGGGAAGCCTTCCAGAAATAGTGGTAATCCATACCGTGCACGTTACCCATGGGAAACGTATCCCTCAAAGAAAGGCTCAAAGCCATGATCCGCACCTTCTTGAACCCAAGCAGAACCACGGCCTGAGAGACAGAACCAATACGCCCCGGCCTGGAATAGAAAACGCTACCGACCAATCTCAGAAGACGTGTAGTCAGACCCGGGTCCTTTTCAATAATATGGGCCAGATCAGCAGCAGAACTTGTGTCATCAGCCGCAAGTTTAATAACTCTGACTGCAAGTGCAGAAAGGGATGGAAGCGGCCCTGCATCCATTATTCTCTTGATTAGTTTAGCCTTTTGATGTTCTTCCATAAGCAAAGTTTACCAGAATGCCTAGATCATGGCAAGAATCGGGGGTTTTTTGCATTCCATTGCCTTGACCCGCCGAGGGCCACAATTTATAATTAATTATTGTGGGCCCATATGCTATCCCCTATGGCGTTCGCCGCACAAGGAGGTGATAATGCCTTTTCTTCAATACTGAGGTTCTCGGACATCTTCAGAAAAGGTATCGTTTTTTCTTGAGTGCAGTTATAAACGAGACCTTTTGGAATGACAATTACAGGCAGGAAATAGCAGGGAACTATATAACTTTGACTACCAGGTACGGTCCCTCCGTGTCAAATACATAACATCCGTACATCCAAATTTTTGCTGAAAGTTGATCGGTCTTTGGCTGAACTATCTATTACAAAGGAAGAACGCTTAAAGCGTATCCGACACTACATCTCCAGAATGCGAGGCCTTTCCACAACGGCTGAGAGAGTGCTGGAGGCATGTAACAATCCCAGAACATCTCCCAATTACTTGAGCCACGTCATATCCCTTGATCCAGTGCTTACCGGCCGCGTCTTAAGAGTCGTCAACTCTGCCTATTACTCCCTGCCCAGAAAGGTGACATCCCTGACGCGAGCCATAATAATGCTCGGTTTGAATACAGTTAAGAACCTCGTGCTGAGTACCGCGCTTCTTGATGTTTTTCGCAAGAAAAGAGCTACCCCGGCTCTGTTTGAAGACGATTTTTGGGTTCATTCCATTGGCGTCGGGGTAATTGCTAAATTTCTGGCCGAGATCAAGGGCGTTCCAGCTATCCAGAGAGAGGAGTACTTTGTGGCAGGGCTTTTGCATGATTTGGGTAAAGTACCGCTTAGTAGTGAGTTTACAGAAGAGTACACCATGATTTTAAAACTGGCGAAGATCAAGCAACACCCACTTTACCAGGAGGAGCGGGTAGCTTTAGGACTGGACCACTGCGTTGTAGGGAGATTGATTGCCGAAGAATGGCAGCTCGGTTCGCCCCTGGATGCCGTACTAAGTTGTCATCACAATCTAGATGCTGCAACTTGCCAAAGCGAACTTCTGGCTTCCACCGTGGCACTTGCGAACGCCTATGCTAACATTTACGAAATAGGATCGGCAGGAGATTTCTTTCCTGATGAGGCAGTGGTGGATTCCTTGCCTAAAAGCACGGGAATTGCCTGGTCCAGTATTTGTGGACTCCAAGGTAGGGTGCTCCAGGAGATAGAAAAGGCCAGGATTTTCCTTCACATTGACGAAAAAAAACAAACGGCATGAAGGTAAAATTTTGGGGAGTAAGGGGATCCATTCCCTGCCCGGGACCTTACACATTAAAATACGGTGGCAACACGCCTTGCATCGAGTTACGCTTCAGTGGGTTGGACAGGTGTGTTATTATAGATGCGGGTACCGGCATCAAGGGGTTGGGCAGCTACTTGGCAAGGCACAAACCTGTAAAAGGCCATATTGAAGCGCAGATTTTCCTGACTCATACCCATTGGGACCATATTCAAGGGTTCCCTTTTTTCACACCGGTTTATCTTCCCGATTCCAGGTTAGAGGTCTACGGGCCAGTTACCTATGAAGAAGATACTCTGAAGGATATCCTTGATGGGCAGTGGATTTATCGCTACTTCCCGGTACGGCAGGCAGAGTTGGCAGCCCAAATCAAATATATTAATCTCAGGGAAGGAAGGTTTGATCTAGGCGATACCATCACCCTTATCACGAAATATCTTAATCATCCTCTTCTCTGCCTCGCCTACCGTTTCGAATACAATAACAAGAGCTTCTGTACCGCGTACGATACTGAACCTTTTCAAAATCTGTTCGACACCGACCCGCGGGACCCCTTTTACAACCCCGCCATGCTTCGAGAAGGAGAGCGGATAGCCAGGGACGAAAACCAGCGCGTGGAGGATTTCTTTGCCGGTGCCGACCTACTGATCCATGACGCTCAGTACACTCATGAAGAATATGTGACGACCAAGCTTGGCTGGGGACATTCTCCGATCGATCATGCCATTGCTGCGGCAAAACGTTCCGGGGTTAAGCGCCTAGCTTTGTTTCACCACGATCCGGAACGAACCGATTCTGAAATAGACCTGCTAGTTGATAAATACTGCGTCCCTGGTTATGCCGGCGACACGGAAGTCTTCTTTGCGCGCGAAGGAACAGAGATCGAAATCTAATCGAAATCTAGAAACCAAATCTCAGCGCTTCCTGCGCACAACTCTCCTCCTCACCACCCTTCTTCGAGGTCTTCTGTACCCGGCTTTTTTCTTGGCCTTTTGCTGGTTCAAGAAACTTTCTTGTGAAGCAGCGTTCAGTCTCTCCCCTTGGCTCTTTTGCCAGTACCGGCATGTAGCGCGCGGACATTTTAAGATTGTGTCCCCGTCCTTAGTTACGGTCTCCACCAAAAAAGGGTTATTGCATGCCGGGCACACAACATGAGCCGGTTTCCCCCAGCTTATGAAATTGCAATCCTTTCTGGAACACCTATAATAAGTCTTTCCCGTGGATGTTTTCTCTGATTGAATTTCACCTTGTTTGCAAATAGGGCATTGCAAAGCAAGTTCCTCTCCGAAAGCAGCAATTTGCCTTTCAATCAAATCATCTGCTTTACCGGAATCTTGCTTTTCAGCTATAACCTGCACATCAGATTCTTTCTGCGCCGTTTGGACCGCTTCTTCAACAACTAGATCTAGCTCTACTGTTTTTTCTGTTTCGATCCGTTCACCTGCGTGGAGTTCTAACTCTGCTTCTTCCGTTGCCGAAGTCTGAAGAAGCCCTTGATTCATGGAAGTCAAGCCTTGCTCCTCATCTTTTTCATCTTCCGGCCTGTTGACTTCTTGATTTTCCTTTTCTTTCTCAACAACGGGCAAGGTTTCCGGAGTTCGGCTTTGTTCCGAGAAGAGCTCTTCCATTGACTTGATTTCAAGATTTTGCAAGCCTTCTTGTAAGGAAATAACTTTGGACTCAAAGGAAATAAGACTTTCCTGTTGGAAGGCTTCCACTTCCTCCCTCCCTCTCAGCACCTTTCTATTACTTTGTTCCGCCTGGCTAAAGTGTAATTCAAAGCTATTACTCTCTTTTGGCCCGCCTCTACCTTTTTTTAAGGGAACGCCTTGCTGTTGTAGCACTTGCGCAAACTGGTTGAGCCCAAATTCCAGGTCTTTTCTCCCGGATTGGACCTCTTCTACGGTCTGAACAAAATAGGCAAGCAGGTTCATCCCGGGCATCCCTGGAAAAACACAGTCCAGGAGCTTTGCCATGCTTACAGCATGTTTTTTAGTAGAAAACCTGCCTTCATCGTCTACGTGGAAGTAGCCCTTTTGAATCATATCCTGAAGCGCTATCTCTATTGCCTTATCCGGTTGGAGACCTATTTCGGTCAGCTCTTCCAAAATTCCCTTAGATGTAAGACGCTCTGGTGGGTCAGATGAAAAGCTCGCAATCTCATTTTCGCGCTCTGTAACTAAAATAAGACACGATATGGTTGCAAAATTTAAGGGCAGACCCGCGATTCCGTACCTTGTCCCTATCAATCTTTCGATATGGTGGCCTAAGGTCTCATTAAATAATTCCCAAATGTCGCGCCCGGATCCCTCATTTTGACTTGTCATCATTTCCATCCTTACTAATCAACCTCCACCATTTGCTCAGCTATATGAGGCTCTGCATCGGAAATCGTTTTAGACCTACCCTCAGGCGACTGGCCTGGCGACTCAGCTTCTCCATCACCGCACCGGTCCTGCTTGCAAAGTTCTGCCACAGCCCCCTCATAAATTTTCTTCGATCCAGCGTTGTCCCCAGTCAAAATATCTTTTCCCTGTTCTTCATAACGTTCACGCCGGTCCTGATCATCTGTTTCCATATTGCCAGAACTTGCGACTGATATACAATTTCCCTCCCTGTCAAGCATTATGGAAAGCCTAGCCTTGATATCAAACTCTAACTTGTATGCAACTTTTCCGTTGTAACTAACAATATCCCCCTTCTTGTATTCTACATCCTCGCTTATCGCCAAGTTATGCTTGTCTCTAAAAATTTGTTCAATCAAACCCCAGTCCAAATCGGCTGTTATTGCATCAATCAATTCCCGTTCGCCCCTTCTAATCACTTCGCTTTCCGTAACTTTCATGATCGTACACTCCTGTTTTCAAAAAACTTATCTGTTAACTCCAGCCCTTCTGCTCTGGCTTTTTCCCAGGAATTCCCCTGCCAGCCTGAGATAACTAAGTGCCCCAGCCGACTTGACATCGGTCAGCACAATAGGTTTGCCTTTTGCAGGAGATTCTTTCAGAGACACACATCGTGGAATCACTGTTTCGAAAACAAGGTTTTTGAAGTGCCTTCGACATTGACCCGCGACTTTCCTCGAGACCTTTTCCTTACTATCAAACATGGTTAGAAGGATACCCGCTATTCGGACATCGAGACCCAGCCTGTTTTTTAATATCTCAATCATCTTCAATGAATATCTGATCGACTCCAGTGCATAGTATTCGCACTGGACAGGAACCAGGACCCACTCAGAGGCGATTACGGCATTTACCGTGATGAGCCCAAGAGAAGGCGGACAATCAATCACTATGTAATCATACTGCGCCTTTATATCCTTGAAGAGGTTTGCCAGTACCTTTTCCTTATTGGCTTCTGTAGATAACAGCGTCTCTGCACAAAGAAGTTGAATATCTGAGGGAATCATCTTCAGCGATTTAAGATGAGTGTGAATAACAAGCTCCCCCAAAGAGGCTCTTCCGGTAATAACATGGTAGAGCGTTAAAGTCCGATTTGCGCTCTTGACTCCCATGCCAACACTCGCAGCGCTCAAAGGGTCGCAGTCCACCAATAAACACTTCTTTTCAGCTACAGCAAGAGCTGCTGAAAAATTGATGGCTGTGGTACTTTTCCCAACTCCTCCTTTCTGGCTGACTATAGATATTATCTCTGCCATGAACCCACCTGAATAACAAAGGCTCAGCGTTTTGCCCGCATTACCCTCTCTTGAGCCTTTTCAAGCTTAATGCAAAACACATACCACTCTGATCTCACCTCACATTGATGCTCCCGTTCAGTCATTTGTGATGAGCGATTGGAATGAGTCTTGCATTTAGCTTCGTGAGATTTCTCGAATTCTTGCAGTGGAGCCCCACGGGCAAGCCCGTGGCACCACTTAGTCTCGCCGAATTGCTTCGCAATCGGCGGGACTTAGTGGTACGACATCCCCCCCGCCCTTAACCGCATTCATCCACGGCTAAAGCCGTGGCTTTCTGCGGGCGGGGTAACGATCAACTATGGCTGTAATAACGTTGCGTGGAATTGACGAAGCTATAACCAACCTTGGTTATCGGAATAAAATGGCCTTAAAATGCAGGCTCGTTCAGGCCATACGAGCCTACTATGAACGCGAAGGCTCAACGGAGACATTACAAAGCATCGATGCCAACGAGCTTATTAAAACCCTGTGGCACACCGGCAATGACTCCACAGCCACGAAAAACCGGAAAAAAAACCTAAGCGCTCTTCGTTCTTTAGTAAATGCTGATCTAAAAAAACTCTACGAAAAAGGGCGAAATCCGGAGGGTATAACGATTACACCCAGCTACATATTCGGGATGTCTGAAGAAGCGAAGGAGCAAGTCCTCAAATCCTTCACAGACATGGCCGGCAGTGGTGATGCACCTGGCTTTGAGCGAATAAGAGATGTTCTCGGCGTTGTTAATGAAGTTCTTGCCAGCGCTGGAACTCTCTCGCAAGCAGGAGGGGCAGATGGGGCCAGCAAAATAGATGAATTAAGGAAATTGATCCAGGGTCTTTCAGAAAAACTAGGGTTCAGGCTAATGGAAGCAGCGGGTGAAAATGCGCCCGAAAGCCCCGGCACCCCCGGCCTGGTAACAGGTGAAAGCAGTGCGCCTTTTGGAGAGAAGCTAATTTTATCTGAGACAGAAGACCCTCATGCACTTGAAGAAATCGAACCACCCGCGGAAAACGATGAGAGCCTTGTAGAAGAATACGCTGAGCAGGATGAAGTTGACGCGGGTGAAGAAACTTCTGAGTATGGGGAATTCGAGCAGGTGATTGAAACAAACGACACCCTGGAAAAGCAGGATGCTGAGGAGGAATTTGAAGAGCTTGAAGTTGACGATGATGTTGAAGTTGACGAAACTGAGAATGAAAACGAAGTAATTGAGCTTGTGGAGGATGGGGGAATCGGGGGGCCGGCTGAAGGGTTAGCGACAGATGAAGAAGATGCATTTGAGGAGATTGGCGGAGATGATGGTTTTGAGGAAGCGGACTTGCTCGAAGAAGATGAGGAAACCGTGCCTGCAGTCGACACCTTACAAGAAGGCGAAGATTTTGACATCGCCCTAGCCGGGGATGACAAAATAACCAAGGCGAAAATTCTTGCAGAAGAATTTGACAGCCTGTTGAGCGTTAGAGACAAATACTACAATCAATATGTTCTTATTCCGGAAGGAGAGTATGTTGTTGGCTCCAGGGCATCCAAAGGAGATGAAAGGCCTGAAAGAAAAGTTCGCCTACAGGCTTTCTACATGGGTCGTTTCCCTGTTACCAATGCATTGTTTCAAATTTTTGTCGAAAAAACGGGATACAGAACCACAGCCGAGAAGTTTGGGTACGGAACCGTTTATTTTTCTCAAAGCAAGAGAACAATGGACGAGAAAACGGGGCAGGAGAAATTTGTATGGAATGCATCTCTCGCCAGCAAGGTTGTAGCCGGGGCATGTTGGTACCAGCCGTTGGGGCCCGGAAGCTCAATTCACAACAAAAGCAATCACCCAGTTGTCCAGGTCAGTCTGGAAGACGCAATGGCTTTTGCCGCCTGGACCGGGAAAAAACTTCCCACCGAGGATGAATGGGAGGCGGCCTCGCGAACCGCCATGGGCTACATTTTCCCCTGGGGGAATAAATGGAAAAAAAATTCCTGCAATATCGGCGAATCCAATGTGGGCGGTACAACACCTGTAGATAGGTACATAAAATTCGAAAATAAATTTGGTATCGCTGACACAATCGGCAATGTTCTGGAATGGACTATGACTCATTCCCATGATCCCTATCGCTCACATAGAGCCCCACGGTCTTTTGTCGCTAAGGGCGGAAGCTGGCTCTCCGGGAACAGCATATGCCTGTATAGCCGCTTCAGGCTGGGACCTGAGTCATTTTCTAACATTTTGGGCTTCAGGTGTGTTGCATATTAACTCTCTCTCGCTAAGTAGACCACTAAAGAAGACCCGTGTAAACGAAAGGAGATGTCAGGAAATCTCTTCTATAAAGGCATTGACAAGTTTTTCGGCCACAGCCTCATGGTCAACCGTGTATCTTCCCATATCTATCTTTTCCTTCAAAGCAGCCACCTTATCTTCCCTTACCATTGTCTCTGACGAAATGGCCTCTCCTACCTTCTGGGCCTCCTTTGAAATCTGGGAAAGGTTGACCACGGTATCATCTTCCAGGGGGCCTTTCTCAACCCCTCCCGCATCAGTAGGCTTTTTTGCATCTATTTTCCCAGCTTCACCTGGCCCTGATTGGGAGAGATACTTGCCGATTTCATAGCTAATAATCTTATCATCAATTTTCATGGGCTAACTCCCTGTTTATTAAATCATATTCTTGTTTACCGTTTCTTTAGTAATCTGCTCCAGCTTGTGCCTCAAGAAACTGGAGTCTTCTACGGAAAGCGAATTTACAGTCTCACCCTCTTCATCAATTACTTTGAACAGAAGATCGCCAGGGCTGGCCTTGCCCACTGCAAGACGCCCTCCATACTCATCCTCCAGTTTCTTGAACACCTCTTTTTCAATATTGGTATGGGGCCCATATTGAGTTATCCTGTCAACAATGCTGGAGGCGATTTTATCAATAATAGCCTTCCTCCTGCCTTCGGCAGAGATATTAATTGTGTCAGAGGATCGGCCTTGCTCATTTTTTGCCTTAGCAGGCAGTCTGTTTTGGCGCAACTGCTCCCCGTAAACCCTTAATACATTGTTAACCTGATATGCAAATATGACCATAATAACCCCTCATGCCTCTTATCGGCATCTGAGTTAAAAACTTTAGAAAAAAATTCAAGCCCCGCATTTTATATCCCTCTGCCCCTTTCACTCGTTCGAGTACGCTGAGCCACAGGTATCCGATTTATCGATTTTGCTTAATTTCTTCTATAAAAATAAAAAATGGTTGAATACTAGAAATGCGGCAAAAGGGTCAAGGGCTTCCAATCTGCCTTCCACCCTGAAATTCGCATGGTATCTTAGCAATGATAATTATCGGCCAGTTATAAGAAGTTCTTAAATCCGTGCTTTTCAGGGAGAGGGTGCCCATGCGGTAGCCTACGCTCGGCTATTTTTTGATCACCAGGAAAATTTTTCACTCCAGGGTGGCAAGAATTGACCGTCTTCATTTGTTGGTTATTGCTTCCAGAGCATGCGGAGAGTAAAAGTTTGGAATTGGCATGCTTTGTGCTTGTTCGTAATCCCAACAGGGGCATGGGGGCCGGTTAGTTTTTATGGGACTCAAAGAACACGAATATATCCGCCAGACTCTGGAAAGATACACAGATTGTCCACTGGGGCAATTTTGCGATTTTCTGTTGATCACTAATTTCAAGCAGTATGTGAAAGCTTTTGAGTCAAGGACACACGGGGAGTACCACGAAGGCAACTTCATGCTTGTCAACGCACCGGACATCAACTGTACAATGATAGAATTCGGCATAGGTTCCCCTCAGGCCGCGCTGGTGGTAAACTGCCTTGCGTTCCTAGATAATCTCAAGGCAGTTGTCATGCTGGGGATGTGCGGTGGTATCGAAGACACACTTGAGATCGGGGACTTGATCATTCCCACTGCTGCAATTCGCGGTGAGGGCACCAGCCGCCACTACCTTCCGTCTGAATTTCCTGCAATTCCTGCATCATCGGTAAATATGTTCTGTATCGGGGCAGTCAAAAAAACCGGGTTCACCCCGAGATGCGGGATCATTTACACCACGGACCGCAGGCTATGGGAATTTGATTCCACCTTTGTAGGGTACTTAAGAAAACAGCGGATCTTGGCTATCGATATGGAACTCGCGACCCTGTTCTCTGTGGCTTATACTTATGAGGTGCCTGTGGGGTCGGTGATGCTTGTGTCGGATATGCCGCTCCAACGCAGGGGAATCAAGGATAAGAAATTGCATAATGAAATTTTCACCAGGTATATGGACATCCACCTGGATATTGCCCTGGATGCCGTTGAACACTTGAAATCCTCTTGGGGACAGGTTGAGAAAAAACTGGACAGTGAATGGTAAAGGTACCTCTCCTTAATAGATCCAAATTGTGGATCCATAAGAGACCGGGGAAAGACGTGATAGGCCCGAATAAACTGGCCAAAACCCCTTTATTAAGTTACTTAGCGACGTAAAAGGAACATGGCCACATGCAAGACTATTTAAAAGAGGGCGAGGCCCTATTTGAGCAAGGAAGGACGGAGGAGGCGGAGAAACTATTTGCCAAACTTCTCAAGAAGGATCCCGAAAGTTCTCAGGCATACAATAACTTGGCTGTTATAGAATGCCAGAATGGTAATCTAGAAAATGCTATCGAACACTTGACTCGTGCGATCGCGATTGACCCCTTTAATAAGGACGCTATTATCAACTATTCAGCCTTGTTAAAACAAGTGAATCGCCTTCCAGAGTCACTGCCGGTACTGGAAAAAGTGGCAAGGCAGTATCCTGAAGACGAGGAGCTGCAAACCGTTCTCCGCGAAGCACTGCTTTCAAAGGCTTCCTCAACCAAGATAGCCGTCTTATGCCTTCCCGGTTTGGAATCATTCCTGCGAGATATCGTGCACTTCCTAGAAACGAAATTCAGAGTGCAAACCTGTTACAGCAACAATCAGCAGCAAATAGCATCGGCTGTTGAATGGGCAGACATTGTCTGGTTGGATTGGGCTAATGAAATAGCGATCTTCGTTACCAACCAGCTTCCGCTCTCCCCTGAAAAGCGCGTAATCTGCCGAATCCGAAGCTATGAAGTATTGTCGGGCTTTCTGCCACGAGTAAATTGGTCAAAGGTTTCCAGCGTCCTGTATGTCTCGGACCACATCAGAAAAATAGCACATGAAGTTTACCCACCCTTGGCAAATGGCCCTCCCAGTGCAGTAATTCGGAATGGCTTGAACTTGCAACGATTTACGTTCAAAGAAAGAACGCATGGTTTTAACATTGCTGTTGTTGGGTTTATCAACCATAAGAAAAACCCTTCCATGTGGGTAGAGGTGCTGAGCCGCCTTGTAAAAGATGACCCCCGCTACAGACTTAAGGTCGCGGGTGAACTCCAGGATCTCAGATACGTATATTATTTCAGGAACATTCTCGATAAGCTTCGGCTCCAAGATCACGTGCAATTTTTTGGCCACGTCAATGAGATAAACAAATGGTTTGATAGAGAGCAAATCAACTACCTCTTGAGTACTAGTGTCTTTGAGTCATTTGGCTACAATATTGCCGAAGCCATGGCCATGGGGATTAAGCCCTTAATTCATAATTTCCCTGGAGCTGAAGACTTGTGGCCCCACGAATGTCTCTTCTCCAACATAGACGAACTCTTGCAAATAGTACGGAATCCTCAGAATTACGATTCAAGAAAATACCGGGCTTTTATTGAAGAAAAGTATCCCCTAAGTCTCCAGTTAGAAAAAATTGAAAGCGTAATAATGGACCTGCATCAGGACAGAGCATTCAAAGATTTTGCCCGAAATGCACCCGACTCAGAGCTAAATTTAAAACAAGAGGACCCCATTAGGGAAGTCCTACCAGAGACAGTGACCATTAAACATCACTCAGGGGCTCAGGTCGTCTTGAACTTTATTCCAGGGGATCACATTAGCCGCTTCCTAATAGCGCAGAAGTTTTATGAACAGGAGATGCTTGAATATATTTATCAGCACTTCAAGGAGGGCTTGAACTTTATTGACGTAGGCGGACATATTGGGAACCATGCGGTTTTTTTTGGCGTTGTTTGTAAGGCAAACCGTGTTGACACCTTTGAGCCTAACCTCATTGTCAGGCAGCTCATGGAGAGAAACATCTATGCTAACCAATTAACCAATGTGTTCATACATAAAATAGCATTAGGCGCTTCCTCGGGAACCGGAACTCTTCACCTCGGCCCGTGGCCGCATACCGGAATGACCAAAGTGCAGGAAGGCGGGTCAGGAGATGTTCTTATCAAAACTTTAGATTCCGTTATTGGAGGCCCGGTGCACATATTGAAAATTGACGTTGAGGGTATGGCCGGTGATGTGTTGAGAGGTGGCAGACGGGTACTCGAGAAAAACAGGCCAGTCCTGTTTGTTGAGTGTGCGAATGAAGGAGAGTATGCTGAAGTTTTGGACGTGATCGAACCAATGGGTTACTGTCCCAAAAAACGCTTCAACGCAACTCCCACTATTTTATTCGAATATTGCCCAAGCGGTGTGGGCCACAGCCTCGATTACAGCCAAGCTATATGTTTGGCTTAGAATCTACTGGCAACCCCCACCATCTCCTGAAGCCAAAAAGCAGCTTTTACACCTCTCAGAGGTTAGGGCTCACTCATACCGGAAAGCACAAGAAAGTGATGCAATTAGTCCGAATTACAGAAGACAAAGTTGACGTTAATGACCCAAGGTTTGGGGAAAAGAGGCTTTTTCGTGGAAAGACATACCTGATGCATGATGTGTTGGCACAAACCATTGTGGGCAAGAAATGGGGCATAATTCGAGGAGATGACAGAGCTTTACCTCTTTTGAGCAAGTCGGCGCTGACCCGGAATGTGCACCAGCAAAAGCTTCTTGTAATCTTTGAGGGAGGACTTGGAGACGCCATTTCTGTCGCAGTTCTTCTTATACTTATGGCAAAAAAGTACAACTTGTCTATTGACATAGCCTGCCATTATCACACCTGGCGTTACGTTTTTGTGCCAATGGGATTTACGGGAAACCGGCTTGATTTCCCTGTAGAGATCCGCAGGATCGCAAAATACCATTATGTGCAGCCGGATTTGACCGCATTCATACTGGACAAAACCGAGAAGTGGAGAAGGTGCATTATGGAAGAGCTAGGTTCAGCCTATGGGGTTGACATGTCCACCTTCAGCGGGACCTATTCGATACCGCCTCACATCTTGCAGCGTATGAAACTTCCTCAAAAAAACGAGATTCATGTAGGCATCTGCTTTGAGTCCAAAGGAAAGCTCCGGTCTTATCCTGACGACTTGGCTCTTAGGCTGCTTTGTGGGCTGGTTCAAATGGGCTTTGAGGTCTACCATCTTGGTACAAGGCCAAACGCTGCTGTTGAAGGCTTGCAACTTCGCGGGTATTACAACTACTTGGGGAAAACTGACATCTTCGAATTGGCGGCATTAATAAAACAAATGGACTTTGTTATTGGCATGGACTCATTTCCTGTCCACCTTTCAAATATTCTAGGAATAAGGACCCTTGCTCTCTTAAGCACGACGCTGCCGGGCATATACAGGTGCCACAAAAACGTTCGCTGCATGCAGAGCGAAATTGAGTGTACCCCTTGCGGAGAAGTTATGGACAAATGCCCGTACGGCTACGATACCTGCAAAGCTTTTTACCATCCCAGTATAAGCCCCGAACGAATTCTTGGAAAGGTCATCTGTGAGTGTGCCGACCTTTTCAAGTTCAAGCTGAAGTCCGCCTGAGTTTGCAGCTAGCCACGGGCTTCCCCTGCAAAGGAGAGGAAACAGATATGAAAAAAAAGAAAAAAAATACTCTAGGCACTGGACCAGTTCATATCTTGAGACCTAAGCACAATCAGGGACCTTTAATATCGGCCTGTATGATAGTTAAGAATGAAGAACATTTCTTGCCGCAGTGTTTGCGAAGCATCCGTGATCTCGTGGATGAAATTGTTATTGTAGACACGGGATCAACAGATAACACAATTCAAATTGCCGAAAGATTCGGTGCACGCATCTACAGGCACCCTTGGGAAAATGACTTCAGCAAGCACCGCAATCAGTCCCTTTCGTATGCAAAAGGAGATTGGATATTTGTCATAGACGCAGATGAGAAACTGGATCCCGCCTCTGTGCCTTTGGTAAGGAACTTCCTTGCAAAGCACAACCCTGAGGTTATCAGCGTGTATGTCAGGAGCTACATGGACGGGGGAAAATACTACAACGAAGCTACTTCTCCCAGACTATTCAAAAACAACATTGGGATGAAATATTCTGGAATTGTTCACAATCAGTTGGATTGCGCAGGCCGGGTAGTTGCTTTCCTGAAGGCCGTTATCTGGCACTATGGCTATGACCTGGAAGGGGAGAAAAAACAAAAAAAACAGGAAAGAACACTTAACTTGCTTTTACGCCAGTCTGAGGCCAAGCCCGATCACGTGCCTACCATACATCACCTTGCAGTCTCCTATTTTGCGCAGGAGCAGTATGAAAAGGCATACAAAACTGCTCTCAAAGTGCGCTCGCTGCTGAAAGATGACCTTGTCAAACGAAAAGATAGCGCCTTCGCATGGACCTATTTTATACTGGTAGCTTCCCTGGCAGAAATGCAGCGCTTCGATGAAGCGGAGGGGCTTTGCAGGGAGGGTCTGCAGTTTTTCAAAGACAGTGTAGATCTTCATTTTTGCATGGCCTTCATTAGCCTGGGGCGAAATGATTACCACAGGGCGCTATACCACATAGATAAATACTTTCTCTGCCGGCAAGAACTGGCATTAGCCCCAGAGAAATTCGGCTTTGTTGTTTTCGAAAAAGCCAACAAGGTATGGGAAGCTTACAAAATCAAAGGTATGGCCCTGGCGTACCTGGATAGAAAGGCTGAAGCGCTCGAAGCCTTTGAAAAATCAGTAACCCTGGCTCCGGAGACTATAAAAGACATATTCATTTCAAGTATCGGGAAAGTTCTTTACAGAAAAGGCTTTGAGCAGGAGGCCATATACTTTTGGGAGCAGCTTCCGGCAACAAAAGAATTCGAAGAAGATCTGAAGATGAGCGCGCTCTTGCTTATGAAGCATAAAAAGTGGCCGAAAGCCGTCCAGAGGCTTGGCCTGCTAGCTGGAATTAATCCCAGGGAAGCCTTTTACTTCAAAGGACTCGCCCTGATGGAGATGGGCGATTACAAAAAAGCCGCCGACTGTTTTCGGCAAGCACATAAAGTCGATCCAAATTGGGAAAAGAACCTGGTGAACTGGGGGGCGGCGCTCGAACGAAGCGGCTCTGTGGAAGCTGCAATAAAAAAATATAAACAGGCCCTGGAAGTTGCCGGAGGAGAAGATTCCATGGCCCACAAAAATCTCGGGTACATATACGTTAAACAAGGAAAGCTTGACCTTGCAATTCCTTGTCTGGAAAAGGCAATCAAGACAGCCCCTGATGATGTTCACCTGCACCTTACGCTTGCCAGATCTTATCTTGAAGCTGCAGAAATTGAGCAGCTTGTAGCCGTTTGCGATAAGATACTCCATCTCCTAGATATTCCTGCAAGCTTGGTGCTGGATTCAATTTCCCAGCTTGCAAATCTCTTTCTCGTAATTGCGCAAAGGCTTCTTGACCGGCAGGATCTGGCATGCTTTGACCTTGCTTTTGATGTGGCCAAGCTCCTGGGACCTGCTGATGCTGATCGCCTGAAAAGTCTTGCACGCAGCGCTTCTCTATACAATGAGTACAACAGGGCCGCAGGGATTCTGGAAACGGCATTGATCCTAAACCCAAAGGACCCGGAAGTCATGGAA
>Ga0190359_1001193_pt1 | contig 16703 bp, 15 predicted proteins | sample 48721823_MG_FD_161269 | JGI IMG/M metagenome (GOLD analysis project Ga0190359, IMG submission 161269) | Hydrothermal vent microbial mat bacterial communities from Southern Trench, Guaymas Basin, Mexico - 4872-18-2-3_MG | ecosystem: Environmental > Aquatic > Marine > Hydrothermal vents >... | reverse complement strand
TCCCCTTTGTTGATATAATAAAGTGGATGAGGAATCCTGTTGCCCTGGATGATAACACCTATGTACAGATTACTCCGATGAAAAAAGGGAATAATTCTTTATCAATCAAAGTGTTACCTGATAAACGCATTAAGCTTTCCATTCCTGCCGCAGGTGCTTATACGGTATCCCTTTTCTCAATTAACGGCAGGAAAATTAGTACGTTGCATCAAAGAATTCTTTCCGCAGGATATCATACCATAGCCTACAATCCCAAATCGGTAGCTGCCGGCATATATATATTTCAGGTAATGGGAATGAACGGGCAGAGAGCTGTTTGCTCATTTCTTGTCAGGAGTTAGTCTGCTGTATCAGGTGCATAATAAGTGGGAGAGCCCTTTTCAAGGGCTTTTTTTATTATCAGCATGACAATTTGGTGCTCTTGAATACGGATTCTGGATAAATTCTATACGATACATTTAAAGCAATCATGAAAGATCTACTGGAAAATAACCTTACGGAATCATACCTGACCGCTCTTTTCAAGGAAATTGAACAGGATAATGCGTTGTTTCTGAGTCGGGATGTTATTCTTTCGATTCAGAACAACCTGCCGGAATCTTTTCCCGCAACCTGGCAGGGATTTACTGAATATTACCGCTACCGGCTGGAGTATTTACTGCAGAGACGTGAGTACCTGCTTCACGCGCTGTCCGAATATTAATTCGTTAACTGAATTGCAAAAATGACCTCATGGTGGTATACTGAATATATCCCGTGTTATTCCGCAAAATACCGATCGGATTGTAAATGATACTCTTTCCTGTCAGCACTGATGTTCATGACGGTAAAATCAGACTGGCTGCTATAGAGATCATGAGTATCTGTGTGCTGGTCCATGTGCTTGTTACCATGGATATGGCGAACATCAAGAAAGAAATGGCAGTGGCGGAGAAAGAGTTTAATACCTTTCAGCAGGAGTACCTTGAAAAAAATCCCCCGGGCTCCATTGAAGAGCTGATGAAGCTGGTTGAAAATCCCCCGGAAGAAATTCTTAAAGCGCATGGACAATATGAAGCACGGATGAAGTCTCTGAAAGAGTCTGCGCTTTTGTATAAACTGGCCTTTATTCCCGCGAATTTTTCAGTACTCTCGCTTTTCACCGCGCTTTTTGTGCATGGCGGCTGGATGCACCTTATCGGTAATCTCATCTTTTTCTATGTGTGCGGTGTCGCCATGGAGAAGTACTGGGGATTCTGGCGCTTTATTATTATTTACCTCGTTTGCGGCATGGGTGCCAATCTTTTTTATATGGCCAGCACCCTTGCAATTCCGGAGGTGGCCGATGTTCCGCTGGTCGGTGCTTCAGGGGCCATTGCCGTTGCAATGGGAGCATTTGTCACCACGCATATGCGGGTAAAGGTAAAGATTTTTTATCTCTTTTTCTGGATACGGGGCACCTTCCGTATTCCCGGGTATCTTTATTTCGGATTCTGGTTCCTTTCCGATCTGTTCAATGCCGTGGTAAATGCCGGTGAGAGCTCCGGTGTGGCCTATACCGCTCATGTCAGTGGATTTATGCTGGGTGCACTAATGGGGGTGCTGTTCCGAAGCGAATCCGTTGCATCACGGATACACCGGCGTATCACCAGCCAGCCCCGGCCGGAGCTGCAGATGCACACGGAAGATCTCTCGAAGATGTATCCTGAGATTGGAAATACCGCGTCACCGTATCAGAAACATATACCCCTTTCGGTTATCGGCTGGCAGGCATTCCATCAGGAGGATTATGCCACGGCGGTTGATTCGTTGTCACGGGCGATGAACAACTACTTTCAGTCACCGGAGACACATCGGGCCCAGATCACGGAAAATGTATCGCATATATTGCAATTCGCAGATCGTCTCAGATTTCCGGCGCCGCAGATGTATCAATGGGCAAAGCAGCTCTCAGAGTTAGACCTTTCGGAGCCGGCTATAGCCTGTTATGATATTGCGGCACAGGCTGAGGATAATCCGCATATTCGGAAGAACAGCCTGCTTAATGCATCCATGCAGAGAATTCGTATTGGAAAACAGCAGAAGAGGGCGCGGTCTGACCTGAAGGCTTTGATTGAGCTCGATCCGGACGGTATTCACGGACAGCAGGCAGAACAGATTCTTCGTTACCTGCAGGGGGAAGTAAAGACAGCGGAGGAACTTGCTAAAAGTGAAGAGTTTCGGAGTGAAGAACAGGCCTCGAAATAGTAGAGTAATGTGGTAAAAAGAGTCGTTTCGTTTAATGTATACAATATTCCACCATTCCAATACCCCATTTATCCGTGGTCACCGAAACAGGTTGAATACCACATCGGACACCAGGTCGATAACATCACGCTCCTGTCGGTGTGGAGAGAAATAGAATCCGCCGGTGCCGGAGCCGCTCTGCTGATTGGCCCTGGCAATCCAGCGCTTTTGTTCGCGCTCCCGTCTCTCTTTTTCCCGCTGCTCACGCTGCTGGTTTTCAATCTCTCTTTTCTCATGCAGGAGCTTGCCGCCCGCTTTACGCCACTCCATCAGGTGTTTCAGCTCTCCTTCGTCAAGCCAGATGCCGTGGGCTTTGCACTGGTCAATAATCACCCCGCTTCGTGCGCCGAAATCGATATAGTATTGGAATAAAAAGGTTCCCATAACACACAGGTATTTTTCTTGAATTCTTTCTAACAATTATACTTACTGTGCGAGTTTTGCGCTTGCCAACCGGTTCAGGCTTATTCCATTTTCTGAGGCTTCCAGTGCTAACTTGCGGTGTACTTCAGGTGGTACACGGACAATAAAGTTGCCGCTAAAATATTTCGGGGCAATAGGTTCCGGAATTATTTCATTATTTTTTTTTCATATCTGAAACCACCTTGTAAATGACATTTCTTATACCGTTTAAGGCTTTGTCATCACCGTTTTGAAAGTAGTGTAAAGCCACCGGCTTGAAAATATACTATTCTTCCCCCGGTTTTCTTCAAAAAATTCCCATTCTTTTAAAGTACAGAATTCAGTGGTATTATTACTGCAAGTTTTTATTTATATACCACCGGTAACAACAACCCTCCGCGAAAAACGCATACCGCCGATTTTCCCGCGAAGAAAATAAACTCCCGGCGGAATATTTTATTTAACGGAATCGAATGGCAGCCTTTTGACAACAATCTGCGGCTGATTAACCGGGAAATCCGTTTGCCGGCGGAATTAAACAGTGAGAGTGAGATGACTCCCTCTCTCGCTAATGTTAATCGAAGGATATACCCTGTGACAACCGCATGAATACCGGCGGCAACCGGTTTTTTGCTGTTTACATCAGGCTGTTTGACGGCAGTCTCCTGACAGTATTTCAGCTTGTACTCTTCGTAATCGTCAACGCCGACCCGGACTTTCCGGCGTTCGGTTAAAGTGAAATTCTCCAGGCCGCAGAGGTCGATGACGTTGCGGAGGGCAGATATTGCCGTTTATAGTATCAACGGCAATGTTACACGGACGCATACTGTCATCGACAGATTACTTTCAAAATGGTGATGACAAGAAGGGCGGATTGGTATTTTTAAAAACAAATTTATCGGTAGAAAGATACCACGCAAAGGATTTGACAACCGGGCGACTATAATACTCTGGTCGATACTGACACATAATTTATGGATAACAGCTCGAATAGTAAATAAAAACTACGAACTAAAAATGGAAGAATTGTCTCAAGCAGCTTGACATTATGGCTTGTTGTACAACACCGGACCGGAAAGCCGTACACATATATTCCCAAATGTCTAGAAGTAGCGCTTTTTTGGGCGATTTCGGATACGATTTTATAATGTTTTCGTTGCAAATATCCTGTTTTGATACGCACAAAAAATTCCAGAGCAGACTCTGCATCAAAAAAGGCAATTTTGGGACAATCTCCAGGCAGAGGCAAAAATCTTTGACTTAATTCTCATTCATCGTCCGTGTCCTGCGGCCAGAACGTTTTTCCCTGTTTTATTAATACAATCCTCTTGTCACTATCGGCTACAAGAGGTACTTTTTGTTTTTTCTTTACCAGTTCCAGGTACTCGATAACCGTTGCGACACCATGCTTACAATCAGACCCATAAGGACATGTACAGGAAGATGATAATGTGTGCCCCCTTTAATCGACACAATCGTTGCATAACGTGCAGAACCTTCTACCCATGCGACAATTTTATTCCTTTTGGTAATACCCAGTTCTTCAACGTAACCCGATCGTTGATACGATTTACCACGTGATAAAATTTTACTGCCTGCCTATTCTTGAATATCCATCCATGTCAGTTCATGAAATGGGTTACCTGTTGCATGTTTCTTTTTTAACGACTTCATTTAATCTCCACAATACCTTTTTTAAAAATCTAAACTGCAAACATATAACTATCCCCCAAGCCAAAGCTTCCTATCCAAACTCCGATACTGCACAGCCTCCGCAATATGATTAGACTGAATATTCTTCCGCCCGTCAAGATCCGCAATGGTTCGTGATACTTTCAATATTCTGTCGTAGGCGCGGGCGGACAGCCCAAGCTTCTCAATCGCTGTTTTAAGCAGCCCCTGTGACGGTGCATCCAGCTCGCAGTAGGTCCGCAGATGGGCGGATTCCATATGGGCGTTACAATAAATCTTTTCCATGGAATCAAACCGTTTCTGCTGGATCTCTCGAGCGGCAGCAACCTTTTCCCTCATGGAAGCTGAATCCTCGCCCGGAGTTTTCTGCGCAAGCTCTTCATAGGAGAGAGCTGGGACTTCAACATGGATATCGATACGGTCCATTAGCGGACCGGATATTTTTGACATGTAGCGCTGTATATTCTGCGGAGTGCAGGAGCACTCGTGGCGCGGGTCGGTATAGTATCCGCAAGGGCAGGGATTCATGGCAGCGGCGAGCATGAATTTCGCCGGATAGGAGAGTGACATGGCTGCACGGGAGATAGTGACCTTGCCGTCTTCGAGGGGCTGTCGCAGATTTTCGAGTACATTCTTATTAAACTCGGGCAGTTCATCAAGAAACAGCACGCCGTTATGGCTGAGGCTGATCTCACCGGGACGGGGGTATGAGCCGCCGCCGGTCAGGCCGGCGTCGGATATGGTGTGGTGCGGCGAGCGGAAGGGGCGGGTAGCCATGAGCGGTGTGTCCGGCTCAAGCAATCCTGCCACAGAGTGGATTTTGGTGGTTTCCAGCGCTTCATCGAGCGTGAGATCGGGTAAAATCGACGGTAGTCTCCGTGCAAGCATTGTCTTTCCTGAGCCGGGCGGGCCTATCATCATGATATTATGCCCGCCTGCTGCCGCGACGAGCAGCGCCCGTTTGATATGGTCCTGGCCCTTGACATCCCTGAAATCGATTCCATACTGCCTGGCCCGGTTAAAGAGTGCAGGAAGGTCACTTGTGTGTGGTTCAATTGATGTGGGATCACTTAAAAAACCTATTGCATCGGTAAGGGTATCGACCGGATAGATTTTCAATCCTTCGGCAACAGAAGCCTCTTCGGCACACTCGCGGGGAACAATGAGTCCATCAAGACCATTGGCTCGGGCGCAGAGGGCCATTGAAAGCATTCCCTTTATCCGCTTGACTGTTCCATCAAGAGAGAGCTCACCAACAATGCCGTACCGCTCCGCATCATTAACGGCTATCTGGTTGGAGGCGATAAGCAGGCCCAGTGCGATAGGCAGATCGTAGGCGGAGCCCTCTTTTTTCATATCCGCGGGAGCCATATTTATGGTGACTTTTCTGGCGGGAAATTCGTAATTACAGTTTTTAATGGCAGACATGACCCGCTCGCGGCTTTCGCGAACAGCGCCGTCGGGAAGGCCGACAATGGTGAAACTGGGCAGCATTTCAGTGATATCCGCTTCAATACCGATTTCAAACGCATCGATTCCGAGTACCGCCATTGAACGCAGCTTGGCAAGCATGGCATAATGTCCTTTCAGGTAAAATGATATATCCCGTCCCGCAGGAAAGAGATATAAAAGATACAATACGATCGGAACGGATATCGACCCCGGTTGCATAAAAATGTGTTTCTGAAGAATAATAATAAATGGGAATTGGAGAAAGATATATAATTAATTAATTTATAGAAGGTCGGTGTTGGGGTACAAAATATACAGAACACTCCAATAATCAGATTTACCTTTATAACACAGAGAGACTGTTTTTGAAATCTACCTTAGTAAAGAAACAGACGCTGAGAAAAAGTAACTCTGCCAAAACCGGCAGGAAAAAATCTCGTCTTGAGCCTGCCGAAAAACCGGACAGCCTTGAATCGCAAGGTACTGTTGAGCTTTCGCGTCAGATTCAACGTGCCCTTGTACCGAAGAGTTTACCGCGTACCGCCGGTATAGAGATGGCTTCACTGTTTCTCCCCTGTCAGGCTGCAGGAGGTGATCTGTACGATGTTATCCAGATCTCCGAGGATCTTCTTGCCCTTTACATTTTTGATATCTCCTGCCAGGGGGTTTCTTCGGCCCTGATTTCATCCCTGGCAAAGGTCTCGTTTTCAAGCAACATTCGTGCGCTTTCATCACCGCAATTGATACTGGAGCGTATCAACAACGAATTGATTGACGATATCTCATCAGAATTTTATATTACCGCGTTTGTTGCGTTTCTTGACCTTCACAGTAACAAACTGACATACTGTAATGCGGGACACACCTACCCGATTATTTACAAAAAAAAAGACCGGGAGCTTGTTCCGCTAAAGACGCCTGGGATTTTTCTCGGAGTATACCGTCATGCCAATTTCGAGAATGAGAGTATTTATCTTTTTCCCGATGACTGGCTCTTTCTTTTTACTGACGGACTTTACAGTATTTTCAACAGTGAAAATGAAATGTCCGACCGAAAAAAACTTGAAGCGGCTATTCTTAAAAACGATTACAAATCACCTGCGGACATTATTAACAAATTTACTAAACAGCATAAAAAAATGATTACCAAAACCAAGCAAACCGACGATGTTACCGCGGTCGTTGTAGAAATCCTGACCCAGTCCCGAAGGGACCAGATTAAAAAACGACTGGGATTTGCCCAGGATACACCGGTGTATCTCCAGTTTTTATCATATTACGAAGAAATTGATGCCGTTTCAGCGACAGTATTACGGGATATGGATGAAACCGGTTATTCCGACGAGAGTATCCGTAAGATGAAACTGACCATTACCGAACTCCTGGCAAATGCCATAGGACACGGCAACAAGGACGATCATTCCAAAAAGGTGACTATGGGACATGTGGTCGAGACAACGAAAGTGACTATCGGCATCATGGATGAGGGTGAAGGTTTTGATCCGGCAAGTATCCCTGATCCAACACTCCCGGAGAACCTGATTAAAGATCACGGCCGCGGACTGTACATCGTACGGAATTATGTTGATGAGATAGATTTTAATAAAAACGGCAACAGAGTACTCATTAGTAAATTCCGTTTTAAAAAGAAAAAGCATGGCAGGAATTAATATTGGCATTGCCGGGTATATGGGTTCAGGCAAAAGTACCTGTGCAGGTTTTTTTTCTCAGTATGATGCGACTGTTATTAACGCTGATACTGTTGCAAAAGAAATGATGGACTCAGAAACGGCAATCCGGAAACGGTTAAGAAAACTGTTCGGTGATACCATTTTCAATAATAATACTATAGATTACACAACACTCGGCGTTTTCGCATTTGAATCACTGGATACCCTCAGACAGTTGAACGCTATTGTACACCCACCGCTTCTTGAACGTCTGCAGAGCATATGTACCGATTCGAACGACGCTCTGTGTGTTTGTGATGCTGCACTCATTTCGTACTGGGGGATTGAGGACTGGTTCGATACTCTGCTCTGGGTACATGCATCGAGGGATATCAGACTGAAACGATTGCAGCGGAAAGGGACGCTCAGCACAGACGAGTTAGTAAAAAGAATAGATCTGCAGGAAACCCTTTTTAAAGAACCGGAAAAGGGGCCCTGGATCCGGCTGTTGAATGAAAGTACTCCTGAAAATTTTGTGGGGGAAATCAAAACAAAAAGCACCCTCAATTTTTCTTCATACCCATTCAAAGAGGGGTGATACATGACGAAAATTACCACAGTGCCGTATATCCTTTTTGGTGTGTTAATCGCTGTTTTCCTCATTACCTGCGGGAAGAAAGAGCAGAAGGAAACAGCGTTCGTGGTTATCAGTTCAGATACTTTATCCGTGGAAGAACTTACGAAGCTGGCGCCGGATACGGCACTACCCGTAAAAAAAATGGTTCTGTTAACATCTCTTGCCAAACAATACACCCATAAAAAAGACACGGCTGCTTCGAATGTAGTTGTTAAAGATTTCAGGGATCAACTTGCACGGGAAAGCGGTCGGGAATGGACCACAGGCAGTGCAAAAAACCTTTACCGGGGGGCACAATCAATCAGGCAGAAGCTTGAAACGGTTTCCGATACTCGTACCCTGGAAACATACTTTAATTACCTTTTACAAAAAAGTTATATCTCTTCCGATACCGGAACGCTCGCCGTATCTCTTGACACCTCCCTGGATTTTTCCGACACGACCCGGGCCGGCAGAAAAAACATACTGGCTTCGCTGCTCTGCTCTCTTTTCAGTATTGATAACTATCTCGCGAAGGTTGTCGCTGATTTTATCTTTTCGGAAAGTCTCCTTCAGGAGGATACGCTCTCTACAGCATCGCTGGTGAAAGGACTGGTTTATGACTCTGCTGCAGCGGCGGCAAAAAAGGTGCCCCGGAAAAAGGCCCGCCGGCGTAATAAAGACAATTCAGCCCTTGCTTTAAAGTACCGAACACAGGAATCGATACAAAGGACCATCATCGACCATATACCGGTTATTAAGGGAATTTACCGAAAAGCGCTTAAAAAGGATGCCACCATGACGGGGATCGTGTATGTAACTTTTCGCGTTGCCGCCTCGGGTGAAGTCACTTCAGCGACAATAAAAACATCCCATATCACCAACAAAGAGTTTATTAACCCTTTTCTTGATTATGTTAAAAAAATTAATTTTAAACCGATTCCGGAAGAAGTCGGCCCCATGACCTTTGATTTCCCTTTTGAATTCAAACCGGAACTGTAACGGGGTATCTACGAAACAAAACGGATCGTAATGCTTAAACAACACTCATCATTTATAAAACAGACGATAGCAACCGTTGACTGTCTGCTTTTAATTGCGGCTTTCTATGTGTCTCATGGTATCGTTTCACGATATTCATTACTTTCACCGATACGGTATTACATATTGATGCTAATCGGTTTTATGGGTTTCTATCTCTACTTTGCCTGGACACGACAGCTCTTTTCTATCCTGCAATTCAGCTGGATGAAGGGGTTGTATAAACGGATGTTGATGATTTTTATCTCTGCCGGTATACTTGGTGCGGCAATTCTGTATATCATTCCGGATGATTATAACAGTAGAAAGTTATATCTGGTATTTACAGCACTCTCATTTGTGTTTATATATACCGAAAAATATTCACTGAAAAAGATTATTGCCTGGATTCGAAAAAACAACCGCAATATAACCCCGATAATCCTTTTCGGCAGAGGGCGAATTGTTGCGCAGATTAACAAGGAGATAAACTCGCACCCCGAGTGGGGCTTGCGTGTGGTAAACAAACTGGACCTGAGTATCTCCCGCCTCAACTTTGAACGGGTTCTTAAGAACAGTTATGTTGAGGAGGTGTTTTTCTGCGTACCCCGTTCCATGACAAAAGACGGCTTTACAATTGATCCCTATCTACAGATTTGTGAAGAGATGGGCCGCCCGGCACGGGTGTTTATCAACCTTTCCAGTGTAACACGCTTTGCAGAGTGGGAATATCACCCTTTTATGGAGTACCCGACCCTCATCTCTCATACTGTCGAACTGGATCCGGATCAGATACTGTTCAAACGCATCTTTGATATCTTCGGCTCCCTGATCGGTATCGCCTTTCTCATAGCGGTGTATCCGATTTTATCGGTTATAATCAAGATGACTTCACCCGGGCCGGTGTTCTTCAGGCAGGTGCGGGTCGGCAAAAACGGCAAACGGTTTGTTATCTATAAATTCAGATCGATGACAATCGATGCTGAGAAGAAGAAGGCCGATCTCGAAAAAGAAAACGAATTAAACGGTGCAATTTTCAAGATAAGAAACGATCCCCGTATCACCCCGGTCGGCAGAATTATCCGCCGCCTGAGCCTGGACGAACTGCCTCAGTTTATTAATGTATTAAAGGGCGAGATGTCTCTTGTCGGTACCCGGCCGCCCACACCCGAAGAGGTCAGTGCGTATCAGAAATGGCACCACCGCCGCATTAGCATTAAACCGGGTATCACAGGCATGTGGCAGGTCAGCGGCCGTAACGCGATTAAAGACTTTGATGAAATAGTTAAGCTGGACCTTAAATATATCGACTCATGGAATATCTGGGCCGATATCGTTATTCTATTAAAAACCTTTTTTGTTGTATTAAAACGGGAAGAAGCGTATTAACTTTTAACACCGGGGCTCTTTGCCTATGCGAACCGTAACATCCATTATCAGTATCATCTGTATTTATGCACTGACCGGCTATCCCGTGACACTGGAAAACTGGCGCGCACCTTTTTACCGAATCGCTGTCGAGCAGTCGGAAATCAGCGGATCACCGAGTAGTATGTTCTGGGATGAGATGCGATGGGCGCCGATCATGGATCCCCGTCTATGGCCCGACTCGGCGAAGTATGCCAAAAACCATTGGACACTCGAGCCTGCTCTTACCACCGCATTTTCAAATGAGAAATTTATCTCCGCAAAAAAGTATAACTTTCATTTTGACATGTTAAGTGACTTTACCTGGAAAAAACTGACGGTACGGACAGCTCTCGATGTTGATCAGCGCTATAAATCGGACCCCGACTATAAATGGAAAACCGACCGTATCGCCGCGGGTCTTATCGAAGAGGCGTATCTGCAGTATACCGGCAAACACGGATTCATGCGTTTCGGACGCATGAAACGCAACTGGGGGCCCTTTCATGACCGCAGCATTCTCCTGTCAAACAATCCGTTTGCTTACGATGCTTTCGAATGGCAGCTCCACACCCCCTTTCTCGAATTCAGGCACCTTACAGCAGCCTTTCCCCGTGACTTCTCAGATTTCGACACGGGTGCTCAGAAAAAAAACCGTTATTTCTCCGCTCATGCCCTCAATTTCATTTTCGGCAATTGGGCCTCCATCGGTATCTCGGAAACCGTACTCTTTTCCCGCGAAAGCGGTTTCCCGGATCTGCAGTTAATCAATCCCGTATCAATCTATACGGTTATCAATACCAACGGAGAAGGCAATGCGAACCTGATGCTGGGTTTTCAGGGATGGATACATCCCCTGACCGATAAAATAACCCTGAAAGGGCAACTCGTCTTTGACGATTTCCAGGTTGATGATGAGAATGTTTTGGATAAAGAACCTACCCACTGGGCATGCGATTTCGGCCTGTACTGGGTTGATCTCCTGCCGCTGCCGTTCAACCACCACTTCACCTTTGAATACCGGTACCTGTCAAAGTGGTTGTACACGGTTACACCTGGAAACACCCTGAACGGCGAGCGCTATACCTACCTCGGCCGTAGTCTCGGTTATGAAGATATTGACGGTGACTTTTTCAAGGGAGCCTTTACCGCAGTGGGAAAAAATTTCTGGGCCGCAACCGCAGGTATCACCGTTGCACGCAAAGACACCAATACCCTTGACACCCCGTGGTTGAACGACTCTACGCTCGGCTATACCAAAGAGGATCCGCTGTCAAAACGGGCGCATTTGAAAACAACCATTGCTCCCTTTATCGAAGCACACGGCTATTTCAGAGATTTTGCCGATATTCATTTCACCTTTGAAAACCGCTGGGTGAAAGATAAAAAGGAATCAAAGGAGTATGTCTACGATCCATACATTTCCCTGACGCTCTCACTGCATTACAGTGACTTTTTTGTGTTGTTTAAAAAGAGAAAGTAATAACACCGTACCCGGTTACCTGATACAGTTATGCATGCTTTGCACAAAGAAAATCTTCCGGTCCCGGCATCAGCACGTGCGATTCATCGTAAAATCGAGTCTTTGCTGAAAGATCTTCTTGCCGCAGATATACCTTCACCGCTGCATACCGATTTCGGAGTGCGATTCAGCGTTTTTTTATCGCTGTTCCATCGGTACCAGAATGAAGTACTTGACAAATACAGCAAACAAACAACGTGCCGGAAAGGGTGCTGTTACTGTTGTAATCACTGGGTTGAGGACGTTTATTCATTTGAAGCGACACGTATTGCCGACTATATAAAAACGCATTTCCCGGAGCGTATTTCCTCAATAATCGACCGGTGTATTGAAGATGAAAAACACATTATTCGGCTTCACAATATAATGGACAGCAAACTGCACGAGTATCGTTCCGACAGCGAGATAGTTGATATAGACGAAACGGATCTGTTACTGGCAAGTTACTATCAACTGAAGCGCCCCTGTCCCCTGCTGAATGACAACGGTACCTGTAGTATTTATCCGGCGCGACCCTTAACCTGCAGGGTCTATTTCAGTTTCTCCGATCCGCAGCTCTGCAGGCCGGAATACATCAACACCGAGGAGATCCCAACCTATCTTCTTGACCTGGAAGAAGAGGCAAACCTCCTGCTTGACTCACTACATGAAAAATACCGGCGTAACGAAAAATCAGGCCTCCGCGCGCTTCTTATCGATTTTTTACGGTAACGAAGTTTCGCTTTCGCCCTCTTCCTCATCGTCTTCATCCATGAGATCCGCACGACGGTTTTCCCGCCACTTCTCCGGCGGCACTCCCGCCTGTGCAGTAAATTCCCCGACAAAGGGTTCTGCGGCAATAAAACCGGTCTCTTTTGCAATTTCCTCAATCCGCATCTCCGTTTCCAAAAGAAGCTTCTTTGCCTTTTTTATACGGAGATAAACGATATGTTTTTCACAGGAAGTACTCAGCTCCTGCCTGAAGAGTGTCTCAATCTCGGCAGGGGAACTTCCTGCGAGTCCGGCTACTCTCTCCGTGGAAAGATCCGTACGCGCACTGTTGTTCTCGATAATGGAAATGATCTCCCTGAGGCGGGGTGACAGTTCTTTATTTGCCCGGGTTTCGTAGTAATAATCCTTTCTTTTTCTGTACAGAATAAGGAAAACCATTGCGGTAATAAGCATGGACACCAGAACAAGTGATATACCGAGCAGTACTTTAAGCGGGAGAAATATCTGTCGTAGCACCAGGGTTCCCCATTCGGCGGGATTATGTCTGCCGGCAGGTTCGGTACCGGACCAGACATACACGGCCGGCTCCTTCTGCGTGCGGTCATTTTTGTCAATAACGGCAATGTCAAAGCCTATGCGCTTCGGCGGAAACTCCAGATCCGATAAAATACAAAAAGGAATCCGCGCTTCGATGATGTATCCGAAATCAGTGAGTCGACTTCGCCAGGTCATCTCCTCATCAAAGCGAATTATCATACTGTCAACCTGTGTCGTGCCGGTGTCGGTGACATCAACCGCCCAGCAGAAGCTGCGACTTCGGGGACCGAACGAAATAATACGGTGGTTAATACCAAAAAACCTGGTGCGGCTCCGGGTCACATCAAAGCAGACTTCTATTCTGTCCTGCGGTGACACAATCGGTTCATACACCTCAACAGCGAGAAAAAAGTCGGCAGGCGTCCAGACACACCGGAACCCGCCGCCGTCGGGAAAATGGTGCCGTCGAATTCGCTTCCACTCGTCAAGAATTCCGTCAATGGCAAACTCTTTTTCGGGCGGTGCCTGTTTACAGACATATCGCCTGCGGGAGGTTCGGGTAATACGATCGATAATCCAGTGATGGGGCAGCGGCGGTGAAATGATGGTATCGCCGCCTGCATGGTACAGTATATAGCCGAACTGGCAGTGAAGCTGATCCTGATCCGGCAGCGAAGCGGTATGCCATACGGTGCGGTACGGCGGATGCGAACAATACGCCAGGGTATCGGTTTCAGATGGATAGTAAGAAACATACAGCACCACACCTGTTACGGGACACAACGGTTCGATGGTATAGATGACCGAATCGTCGTTGAGTATCGATTTATGTACGGGACTGATTATCCGGGCACTGTCACGGCTTATCAGGCGTCTTGAACGACTGAAGGTGTCGTACGCAAGAGAATCCGGTGCGCGATTCAGGAAGGTCATTGCCGGTATATCGGACTGCGTTTCCTGACAAAAGGTTGCGTTGTGCCTTCCCCGGAACGGCAGGACAAAAACGACTATAAGCATCAGGTAAACAAACCATGCATTTCGCGACTGCCCACTCATGGGTTCCATTCAACTGCCATATTCAGTAAATAGTGTATTGAACAGTTACTTATCGCCATATATATTATTTTAATAAATATACACAATCGATTATGAAAAGATTATTGAATAGATAAAAACACGGAAAACAGGTGAAACAATGAAATCATCAAAAACAATTCTCTTTGCTCTGGCTGGGATCTGGACAACACTGTTGCTTATGGAGCGGCTTATTAACGGCGTCAGTTCAATCAAAGCACGAAAGTCTGCACTACCGGTAAAAATGATTTTCTATACGGCCCGTCTGCTTCGCTCGGCACTCTTTTTCTGTCTGGTTGTGGCAAATGTCTTTATGGCCATCGCTCTTATCGAAGACAGGAAATAGGTAACCCATGCAGAACAGACCTTTGGGCATAACGGTAGTGTAGCGCCATTTGTACATAAATTCCATCCCGAATATTTTTACCTTCCTCTTTATTCGCAATCTCATATATTTTCCTGTAACGATGACAGAAGCGGTAATTCTCTTCATGTGAGGACCTGGTCTAAGGAAGGACATTACGGATACGATATACCTTGATAATAATGCAACGACGCAGGTGGCGCCCGAAGTGCTTGAAGTAATGCTGCCATTTTTCAAGGACGTCTATGGCAATCCCTCAAGTATCCACCGTTTTGGCGGTAGCGTTAAAAAGTATGTCGATACGGCCCGCGAACAGGTTGCTGCGTTGTTACACGCAAAACCGTCGGAGATATTCTTCACCAGCTGCGGCTCTGAGAGCGACAACACGGCAATACAGGGATTCTGCAGAAAACACGGTTCCCGCTCACAACTGGTAACATCGGTGGTAGAGCATCCGGCGGTTCAGAACTGCTGCCGCGCCGTTGCCGACAATAAAGGCATACCGCTTCACGAGGTAACGGTGGATGAAGAGGGACTGCTTGCCCTGGACGCACTGAAAAACATCGCTATGGATGAACACACCCTGGTGACAGTGATGTGGGCGAACAATGAGACCGGTGTGCTCTTTCCGGTCCCGGAAATTGCAGAGGTGGTCAAGGAGCGTGGCGCGACGCTTCACACCGATGCTGTCCAGGCCGTCGGCAAAATTGCAATTGATCTGGAGAAGACACCGGTAGATATGCTGGCGCTGTCCGGCCACAAACTGCATGCACCGAAGGGGGTAGGGGTTATTTATATCCGTGAAGGCACGGACATCGAGCCGCTCATTTATGGCGGACATCAGGAGCACGGCCTGCGGGCAGGCACGGAAAATGTAGCCTATATCGCGGGACTCGGAAAAGCGTGCGAGCTTGCCGTATCCCGCATGGCTGAGGAAAACACCCGTATTAATGCACTGCGGGACCGCCTGGAGCGGGAACTGCTGACCAAATGTAAAGGTGCAAAATTAAACGGCCATCCCCGGCTGCGACTGCCCAATACCACGAATATCAGTTTTGAATTTATTGAAGGCGAGTCCATTCTGTTGCTGCTCGATGAGAAAGGTATCTGCGCATCATCGGGCTCCGCCTGTACCACCGGCTCGCTGGAGCCGTCACATGTCATGAAAGCGATGGGTATTCCTTATTCGCTGGCGCACAGCTCCATACGGCTCAGCCTGAGTTACTATACCACGGAAAAAGAAATAGAGACCGTTATCGAGGTTCTGCCCGGTATTGTCGATTACCTGCGCCGTATATCACCTTTTGTTAAGGAGTAACCGTATTGTGGACGACATCAGAAAAGAGATTGCGCGGCTGAAAAAAGAAAAGAATGCAGTCATTCTTTGCCATACCTACCAGCCGGGGGAGATACAGGATATTGCCGACTTTGTCGGTGACTCGTACGGCCTCAGTGTGCAGGCGACAAAGGTTGACACTGCCGATATAATTATCTTTGCCGGGGTAACCTTCATGGCTGAAACCGCCGCGATGCTCAGCCCGCAGAAAAAGGTTATCATGCCGGTTCCCGAAGCCGGGTGTCCCATGGCCGACATGGTAACACCGGAAGAGCTTCAACCGTTCAAAGACAAGCATCCTGACTTCCTGGTAATGTGTTATGTCAATTCCACCGCCGCGATTAAAGCCATGTCGGATATCTGCTGTACCAGTTCCAATGCACTGAAGATTGCACAGCAGATACCGGCGGAACGAGGAATTATTTTTGTTCCGGATCGGCACCTCGGCTCCTGGGTGCAGGAGCAGACCGGCCATACCATGGCACTCTGGGACGGTTTTTGTCCCACGCATGTCCGTATTACCCCGGAACTGGTTCATGCAGCAAAAAAGGAACATCCTTCCGCAACGGTACTGATGCATCCGGAAGCCCCAAAGGCATCGCGCGATCTGGCAGATGCCATTCTGTCTACCGCCG
>Ga0190359_1001192_pt1 | contig 16713 bp, 10 predicted proteins | sample 48721823_MG_FD_161269 | JGI IMG/M metagenome (GOLD analysis project Ga0190359, IMG submission 161269) | Hydrothermal vent microbial mat bacterial communities from Southern Trench, Guaymas Basin, Mexico - 4872-18-2-3_MG | ecosystem: Environmental > Aquatic > Marine > Hydrothermal vents >... | reverse complement strand
ATGCTGAGCCGCAAGTATGAGCCGGGATGGGAGCCGGAGGTATAAAATAAGATCTAAGACTAAAGATCGGTTAGAACACGGATGAAGTCCCTGGCCTTTTCTTCTGACTGTGCCCGCCTCTGATGAATGTGACCATGCTCAGGATGTTGATTAAAAAACGACCAGAAATGATATACCCCGCTGATCACCCTGAACCAATCCCCCGAATACTCTGTCATCGACCGGATAAAGGCGGCTGTAAAAAAACAGAGCCGCTTATCAGGCGGCTCTGCGGTTTGCTATGAAAACAAACACTTACTCCTTGCAGCTGTTTTTTTATTTTTTCTTTTTCAGATAAGTATCACTTAGCATCCAGGGGGCAACAGAGGGTAATTCTTCAGCGAGATAATCCTCTTCGAGCATCCAGGATTCAATCTGTAACGGTTCGGGCTCAAGATACCCGGATTGAAACATCCAGTTTTCAATCTCCATATCATTATTGACAGCCTCTGTAACCGGAGAATCACTTCTTAAAAATGCCGTTTGGATATGCTTTTTCGGACCCAGATGATTTGATCTGATCAGTGCGATACCCGGCTGAGCTGATAACGTCAGTCCAAAAACCATCAGGATCAATAATTGTAAGGTTTTCATTTTATAAGATTTCATTTTTTTTCTATTTAAATTTCAAACTCTATATCTAAGACGCACAACTAACCGATCTGTTGCATCGGTTATTGTTAAAGTTTGTGAATAAAACAGACTTTTTAGTTAATACTATGTTAAAACCGGATTTTTTGCCACTTTTATCCTCAATCATCTGAATAGTTCAATAAAAAATTAACCACCGGTTTATGGTTGATATCCGGAATCGCGATTCTTCTTATAACAATCTGTTCTATCTCATCACTCTTTCTGTGATCGCAGCTTTAGGAGGATTTCTTTTCGGATATGACACAGCTGTTATCTCCGGAACCCTCTCCTTTGTAAAAGCACAATTTAATTTAGGGGCCGTGACTGAAGGATGGTATGTCAGTTCAGCCCTGGTCGGATGTATAATCGGAGTTTCGGGAGCCGGATTTCTGAGTGACCGGTTCGGGCGAAAGTATACGCTGATCTGGGCAGGTATCCTGTTCAGCATATCGGCCATCGGATGTGCATTGGCTCCTTCACATCCGTTATTGATTATCTATAGAATGATCGGCGGTCTGGGAGTCGGGATCGCATCCATGCTATCGCCACTCTATATTTCTGAAATTTCACCTCCGAGGATAAGGGGAAGGCTGGTCTCCCTGTATCAATTTGCCATCACTTTGGGAATTTTATCAGCCTATTTTATGAATGCATGGATTCAGGGGATCTCTCAAAACCCGGATATTCATTTTCACGGTTATTTTCAATTAATTTTCAGGGATGAAGTTTGGCGTGCCATGCTGGGCAGTGAATCCATCCCGGCAATTACTTTTTGCCTGCTGCTGCTGATAATCCCTGAAAGCCCGAGATGGCTGACACTGAAAGGACGCCCCGATAAAGCCCTGTCTGTCTTATCACGCGTCAGCGGCCCGACCGTAGCCGCCCGCGAAATAGACTTGATTACTGAAACAATCAACCAATCCCGGATCAGTCTGGCCACAATGATCCGGATGGGATATGGTCTCCCCCTTATCATTGGTATGTCACTGGCTTTTCTCACACAAGTCAGCGGGATCAATGCCATCATTTATTACGGACCGAAAATCTTGAATGAAGCAGGCCTTAAATTAAGTGACGCACTTGGAGGCCAGGTTATTATAGGAATAATCAATGTGATCTTTACATTGATCGCTATCTGGAAAATTGACCGTTTAGGCAGGCGTCCTTTACTTCTGTTCGGCGTTTCCGGAATCATTCTGTTTCTGATCGTGATCGGTTTTCTCTTTTTCTTTCAAGTAACCCACGGCATTTGGTTAATGGTATTCATCCTGCTTTTCATTGCCTGTTTTGCCTTCTCTTACGGACCGGTAATTTGGGTATTGCTAAGTGAAATCTACCCGACGCAAATCCGTGGAAGAGCAATGTCGATTGCCACCCTTACCCTGTGGCTGGGCACTACTTTTATTGGCCAAATGACTCCCTGGTTTCTCGTACATCTGAAGCCGTACGGTACTTTCTGGTTATTTGCACTGATGACCCTGCCCGCCTTGGTTATCACCATCAGATTACTTCCTGAAACAAAAGGAAAATCCCTTGAAGAGATTGAACAATTTTTTAAAATCAAAAAGCTATGAAAACATCTCTGCTCTATCCAGCTGCTATAGGGCTTTCCTTATTACCTGCCTGTAATAGCAAACAGCCTGATTTCGTCTTTTTCCTGGTGGATGATCTGGGTTGGGCTGATGTGGGTTGTGATAATCCCAATACTTTTTATGAAACACCTACCGTGGATCATTTGGCACAGCAAGGAGTAAGATTCACCAACGGATACGCCTCCTGCCCGGTTTGCTCTCCAACCCGTGCCAGTATTCTGACAGGCAAATACCCGGCGAGGCTGCACATCACCGATTGGATCCCGGGAATGGATCCGAAGAATCGTAAATTACTCGGACCAAAGGATCTGAATGCCTTACCATCCAAAGAGATTACACTGGCTGAACAACTTAAAAAAGCAGGTTATATCACTTGCCATATAGGCAAATGGCATCTGGGTCCGAAAGGGTCATGGCCCGAAGATCACGGCTTTGATATCAATATCGGCGGATGGGAAGCCGGCAGCCCCAGGGGTTCAGGATATTATTCACCTTATGGCAATCCAAACCTTCCGGACGGGCCTAAAGGTGAATTTTTAACCACACGGTTAACCAACGAAGCCATAAACTTTATAAAAAATAACCGGGATAAGCCTTTCTTTCTCTACTTTGCTTTTTATACGGTACATACGCCGATCCAGGCCAGCAAGAATCATATTCAACATTTTAAAAATAAACGGGAAGAATTATACAAGAAAATGAACCAGATGACCGGAGTGAAACAGCAACGACCTGAACACGACGGATTCACAAAACTGATTCAGGATAATGCAGCATATGCTTCCATGATTGCAGCTATGGATGAAAGTGTAGGAAGAGTTCTGGCTCTTTTAGACGAACTCAGGCTAAGAAATAACACCTACATTATTTTCACTTCTGATAATGGCGGCCTTTCCACATTAAGAAAAAGAGGATATCCTACGTCCAACCTGCCACTCCGGGCCGGAAAAGGATGGTGCTATGAAGGCGGACTCCGGGTACCCCTGATTATTGACGGACCCGGTATCAAACCTGCTATTCGCAACGAACCGGTCATCAGCACCGATTTCTACCCTACGATCCTTGAGCTGACAGGACTGCCCCTCCATCCCGAACAACATATGGATGGTATCAGCCTTTATCCGCTTCTGAAGAAACGGAGACATAACTCCGGCCCAGCAATGCCAGAAAATGGCATGGATCGTGCCATTTTCTGGCATTATCCCCACTACCACGGCTCTACATGGACACCCGGAGCCGCCATGCGTAAAGGGGACTGGAAACTAATCGAATTTTATGATTACGAAACAGTTGAATTATACAATCTTAAAAACGACCCGGGCGAAACAACCGATCTGGCCGGGCAAAATCCAGAAAAAACAGAAGAGCTTTTAAAACAACTTCACGCCTGGCAAAAAGAGACCGGCGCCGATTTTGCAATACCAAACCCAACATGGAAAGGCAATTCCGGAAATTTAAAATAAGATATTCATCCGGCAACAACTGCTTTCTAACATTATTTTTTCTTGCGGATAATTGATAATTGCAATATGAAATTTGGTTACAACCGGCATAGCCCTGAAATGAAAACGTTCCGTACCTTTTTTATATGGGTATTATTATCTATCCTGGTGATCACCCCTGCCAGAGGCCAGAAACAAAACAATATCTGGTATTTTGGTAACCACGCCGGACTGGATTTCAGCAATTATTTTCCTTTCCCCCTGGTTGACGGACAGATTGATACCCCTGAAGGTGTGGCTTCAGTCAGTAATTCAACCGGAAGACTGCTGTTTTACACAGATGGCGTAACCGTCTGGGACAGCACCCATCAGATCATGAATCCGGATAACCCGCTTAAAGGAAATCCATCATCCACCCATTCAGCCACCATCCTGCCCAATCCGAACAATCCGAAACAATATTACATTTTTACCACCCCGGTAGTAAACAATCAAAATCCCGATTATACCGGACTGGATTATTACCTGGTGGATTTTACCGAAAATCCTCTGGGAGAAGTCATACCTCAGACTGCAACGGGGCTGCTTCTGAGACCCACTGAAAAGCTGGCTGTCACACCGTTTGATCACCCGGTATACGGACCTACCTACCGGCTGATATCCCATCAGTTCGCCAATGACTCATTTGCCAGAACCTACCTCTGCCGCCTGGATACCCTGATCTTTCAGTCAATCGGAGCAACTCACCGGAACAGTACCGACGATGACGGAACCAATCACGGAGCTGCCGGCCAGATGAAATTTTCACTGCAAGGCGACAAACTGGCGGTGGCCATTGAAGGACAAAAACGGGTTGACCTGTTCAGGGTTGACCAGGCCACGGGTGCCTTGTGGGGTCATATGATCCTGCCGGCAGGTGACCCTAATATCGATAAAAAGGGATTCATTCATGATGCCTATGGCGTGGAGTTTTCTCCTACCGGCAATTACCTATACGGCACCTCTCGTAAAGGAGGTTTGATCTACCAATGGGATCTGGGCATGTGGGTCGAAGACCGGATGCAGGCTACGGTGCAAGTCATTTCATATGATAATGAAGTGGAATACGGAGCCCTGCAACTGGCTCCGAACGGGAAAATATACGTAGCGGTGAATGGAAAAGATTACCTGAGTGTAATCAACTCTCCCATGCATTTTGACTGCCGGTTTGAAAAATACGGAGCCCGCCTGATCAACAATGCCAACAGTGAAGGAGGTACTTCGGGATACGGACTTCCGGTTGCCATTCCGGGTACCCTGAAAGCAGAACCTTTCTATTTTGAACATACCTGTTGCGGAGATTCAACCTGTCTTTATGTCACTAACCACAAAGGATGGGCAGGAACACCTTTCTGGACCATTTTTGACGAATCAAATAAACAGATAGAGGTAATCAACTCATTGGATTTCGAGGGGTGGTTTGTTTTTCCCAAACCGGGCCGGTACCGTCTTGTCCTGAACGGATTCAGAAATGGAAATCCGGTGACCTATACCCGGTACATTACCATTCATCCCATACCTGAAGTCCATCTGGCCCCAAAAGACACCATGAAACTCTGTATCGGTGAAGAGATGCACCTGGATGCCGGAATAGGTGCATTTTACGAATGGGAAGACACGGAACTCAAAGTCAGGGAGAGAGACATCACCACAACCGATAACCTGATTGACCTCTACCGGGTCAAATTAACTGATTACAACGGATGCGTGGGCTGGGATACCTTATGGATCTGGAAAAAAAGTCCGCCCCAGGTTGAGATCACTTCAACCAAAGCCCTTTGCGGCGACAATAACGGTACCATTACCGTAACCCCTGCCGGCGATCTAAACGATTATTTATTTACCTGGGAGGAGTTTCCCGACAGCAGCGGCAATCATCTGACCGGATTGCCTCCCGGTATGTATCACGTTCATGTCTATTCTGTCAAAATTGGTTGCAGTGTAACAAAAGAGATTGAAGTACAAGCATTTGGCGGTCCTAATGTAAAGATCTCCGCCTCCGACACCATCGTCTGCCCCGGAGCGCAGGTAACACTGACCGTAACCGGAGCTACAGAATTTTTCTGGTTGAATCCGACCGGTATCACCGATTCGGTTCTGACAGTCTATCCTGAACAGACGACCACTTACCGGGTCAATGCAATTGCCCGCGAAGGAGACCTGTCATGTGAAACAATTGCAACCCGAACCATCCGTGTATGGCCGGTCACCCGGCCCGATCTGGGCGACGACCTCACAGCCTGCGAAGGAGATACGGTACCGGTTGTTCTCACCGGAAATTGGGAACAGATTGAATGGAACGATAACTTTTCAGGAGCAAACATTGCAATTACAACAAGTTATAATCCTTTGATCGTCAGCGTGACTGACCAACATCAATGCATCACCACGGATACGCTGCAAATTACCTTCTATCCCCTTCCGGATGTAGATCTGGGAAAAGACACCACTTTATGCAGTAATGAAGGTTATCTGCTTACAGGAGGATCCGGAGATCAGTACCTTTGGAGTACCGGAGATACTTCACCAACCATTGAAGCCCGTCAAAGCGGATTCTACTGGCTGCAAATCACTGAAAAAGGATGTGCTATGAGGGATACTATAAACCTCGTACTGCACCACCCCGATTCTCTGCAAATCCGTAATGTCTCGGTCAGGGATGTCTCCTGCAACGGAGGAACTGACGGATCCATTTCCATTCAGGCCGTCGGTGAAGGTTTACATTATCTATACTCCGTAGATAACGGCATCAACTGGCTGGATAACAACGGATTGTTTGATTCCCTGCCTGCAAGTACGAATTATCGCATCCGGGTTTGGGAAGATTCATCCTGCATGACCGTTTACCCGGATCCGGTACTTATCTCAGAACCGGATTCCATTCAGATCCGGCAACGTTTAACGCCTCCTGAATGCGCAGAATGTACTGACGGCAGTATTGAGATCACACTGATCACAGGGGGCACTCCACCCTATATGATCGATTGGTCAAACGGTGATGCGGACATGATAACAGAAAATCTTCCGGTTGGAACCTATACCGTCACTATCACGGACAAAGCCGGGTGTCAGTATTCCAGGGATTTTGAACTGGATATGAAACATGCCGTACCAAATGCATTCACACCCAATGGAGATGGAATTAATGACTTGTGGGTCATCAACCTGCTTGAGTATTACCCGGATGCAACAGTTTTGGTATATGACTCTTCCGGTAAAATGGTATACCAGGCGCTCCTCCCTGCGTTTAACAATCCCTGGAACGGAAATGACCTGAACGGGGATCCGGTACCTGCCGGGACCTATTACTATATTATCCGGCTGGATAATATTGAACCGCCTCTCACGGGGCATCTAACGATATTACGATGATGTTGCCAAAAAATACAATTCATACTATTTCTCGTACGGTCTTGGCATTTTTCATGGTGATGTCATCCCTGTCATTACACGCGCAAACCCCTGTCCTGTCTGACCAGTTCATAATGAATCCGTTTCAAACCAATCCGGCGGTGGCAGGAATTTACCGGTACATGCCGGTCAGGCTGACGGTTCGGCAACAATGGTTTGGAATGAAAGCTGCACCCATGACCCAATCGTTTACCATTCATACCAATCTGACCAACCGGAAAGCAACTTATAATCCACAAGGATTTTTAAATAAAGGTATCAATTCATTCGGCAAAGTAGGTATCGGGGGCGGAGTCTATAATTTCACTTATGGAGCAATCAGTCAAATCGGAATCCACCTGGATTACGCATATCATATTTATCTGGGGAAAGGACGACTGGCATTAGGACTTGCACCTATGTATCAGCAGTATATCATAGACAAATCCAGATTCATTTTACCGGATGGAGACCGATGGGACCCGGTTATTCACGGGGATGCAAAAGAAACCCTCCATTTTCTGGATGCCAATATCGGAATCCATTATTATTCAGACCGTCTGTATGCCGGTTTTTCGGTTATCCAGTTGTTTAACTCTACCGCCATGTTTGGGTCCCTGAGCTACCAAAGCCTTGAAGATCCCTTTAATAATCCCTACCTGGCGCGAACATTTTACGGATATACCGGAGTGGTGATCCCTTTGGGCACTTCGATTGAACTGGAACCCTCAGTTCTGGCCAGCTATAATAGTGTATCCAGACTATCAACGCAAATTATTACGAAAGTCAGGGTGATGCATCATTTTGATGCTGGAGCCATATGGCAATATGGTAAATCTCTGGGTTTTTATGCCGGAACCTCAATCGGGGATCTGGTAGTTCGTTACCTTTATGAAGCCCCTTTGGGTACCCGGTTAAACAACGGCTTTTCTACCCACCAAATCCTGGCAGGCTATAACATCCACTCGTCAGCATTCTAATTATTGCTTTTTATAGTCCGGGTTTGGAGCAGGGAACCGTGCATCAACCTCTTTTTGCCAGTTATGTAACAATTGTGACAATTCATTCCGTAAGTCAGGCAGACTGTCGGCCAGATTTTTCGTTTCGCTGATATCCTGCTGCAGGTCATACAACTCAACTCGGGTAGGAGCCACGGTCATTTGTTGGCCACGCGATACCGTACCGAAGAATTCAATTAATTTGTATCGGCCTCTTCTGACCGCCGCACCAGGCGATCCTCCCTGATTACCCCAATGCGGATAATGCCAGAAAATAGCACGGGACGTATCATTTTCTGCAGGTATGGAGCTCTGTCTTTCCTTCTGCAATACCAACGGAACCATACTGATACCATCCACATGTTGATTGGGGCGCAACGGCAGACCGGCCATTTCGAGAATAGTCGGATAAAAATCGGTGCTGATCACGGGTTCATCGCAAACCGTGCCAGCTGTTGTTACACCGGACCATTTGATCAGCATCGGTTCACGGATGCCTCCCTCATACAACCAACCCTTTCCTGCCCGAAGCGGTAAATTACTGGTAGGATGCCCCTCCGAAGTTGACAGTCCCCCATTGTCAGACATATAAAAGACTATGGTATTTTTCTCCAACCCTGACTTACGGATATAATCCAGCACTTTACCCACTGCCTGATCCATGGCTTCAACCATTCCGGCATATACCGGATGATCCTGAACCAATCTTACTTTTCTTTCCCCCTCCCTACCCCAGACTACCGAATCACCTTTTCTCTCATTCCACATTTGGATCCTTTTTTGCTCATATTTCTTTTTTAAATCTTCACGGGCCATTAGAGGAGTATGTACCGAATAAAAGGAGACATAGGCCAGCCAGGATTCATGCTCATGCATTTGAATAAATTTCACTGCTTCAGTAGCCAGCCGGTCAGGCAAATGCTCTCCGGCAGGCCCATCCGGCAAACGGGGATTACCATATGGTGAAAAATACTTATGACCTCCATAAGGACCACCCCGGGTTATTCCACCCATATTTACATCAAAACCCTGATTCTCCGGCCAATATCCCTCAGGACCCAGATGCCACTTACCGGCAAAAAACGTGGCATAACCCGCCTCTTTCAACGCTTCGGCCAGCGTTACCTCCTCCAGTGGCAAGCGATCCTGGTAATGCGCCGGCAATAAGGGTAACGAATGGAAACGGCCGCTTTTACGCTTCAGGATAGCTTCAGGCTGTGGAGCTCCGAAATAGTCGGTAGTATTCAATCGGGCAGGATATTTACCAGTCATGATACTGGCACGGGTCGGACTGCATACCGGGCAGGCAGCGTATGCCTGGGTAAACCTTACCCCTTCAGTGGCAAGGCGATCCGCATTGGGTGTTTCATAAAAGGTTTCCGGATTATTAAATCCCACGTCCATATAACCCAGATCATCCACCAGAAAAAAAAGAAAATTGGGTTTTTGCTTCTGGCATCCCGACATAATTCCTATTCCGGCTAATGTTAAAGGTAAAAAGTATGATTTCATAAATCTCTTACATTTAAAAAGCTTTCCGTATCATTGTGTGAATAACCAAAAACTAAATTTACTAATTCTATCTGATTAACCATGAAAAGCAAATACCGTTTTGTGATCCTGGCCGTATTTATGTTTCTGTCGCTTGTCATTCAGGTTCAATGGCTTGCTCATGCAGCCGTAGCCAGACCGGCAGCTGTCTTTTACCAGGGCCAGTTTAATCCGGATTCATTCTTTAATATCGATTTTCTGGCCATGCTCTATATGTTGATCTATGTGGTGATCAGCATCCCTGCATCCTATATTATCGACACCTTTGGGATCCGGACCGGTCTTTCTATCGGAGCTGCCCTGACGATTGTCTTCGGAATGATGAAAGGAATTCTGGCCGACAATTTTACAGCAGTAGTCATTGCACAGGTGGGATTGGCCATTGCACAACCTTTTATACTTAACGCAATCACAGCAGTTACCGCACGATGGTTCCCGTTAAAAGAACGGGGGCTCATGGCCGGTTTTTTATCACTGGCCCAATACCTCGGTATTATTATCGCAATGCTGGTCACACCTATGTTGGTGGGATCTGATCCCTTACAACCCGATTATGGTGAAGGTTTCAAAAGAATGTTAATGATCTATGGATGGTTCTCGGTATTGGCCGGAGGACTGGTACTGGTCTTCATTCGTGAACATCCGAAGGGCACCGGAGAACCGGTTGTTTTTGAGCGCTTTGGATTTAAAAAAGGACTAAACCATATGATTAAGAATCCAAGCATGATTCTGATGATCCTGCTGTTTTTTCTCGGATTGGGTATTTTCAATGCGGTCAGCTCCATGACCGATGCCATAGCTGCCAAAGCGGGAGTAGAAGATTCTGACGGATTGATTGGCGGATTGATGCTGGTCGGAGGAATCATAGGCGCCATCATCCTTCCGGCATTATCAGACAAGTACAGAAAACGGAAACTTTTTTTGGTGATCTGTATCGCAGGAATGGTACCGGGATTAGCCGGACTGGCATTTGCGGGGTATTTAAGTCAAAATACGGAGACTGTCTACTTAATATCCATTATCTCCTCATTCATTCTCGGCTTCTTTGTAATGAGCGCCGGACCAATTGGTTTTCAATATGTTGCAGAAATCAACTACCCGGCACCGGAATCCACTTCACAGGGAATTCTCCTTTGGGTAGGCCAAATCTCAGGATTGATTTTTGTGACCGGAATGAGCTCCGGCCAAAACCGTTACCTTCCTGCGTTTTTGATAGCTTTTGTAGTGTTGTCGCTGGTTTCAGTAGTCCTTGTTTCTTTCATCCGTGAATCTGCCATGATAGGAAGCACTGATAAACAACTTAATTAATCAGTTCATCTATTTAGATGTCATCCATGTTCAGAAATTATTGCCAGCCGGTTTTTTCATCTTTGAAAAAAAGAGAGGAAACACTACATTTAGCTCAGGAAATTAAAACCTGAGTATGGGGTCCGTAAAACACTTTTATATAAAACAAATCTGGCTGGTATGCTTCATGATGCTTTTATCCACCGCATGGGCTGCAGGTCAGACGATCGAACTTTATATGAATCAGCCACCTCCACTTCAGGTTGATGCGGGCCGTGATATTACCATCTCCTATTTGCAGGGATGCCGTCTGGGAGGAAATCCTACCGCTTCATTCGGATATGGCCAATATATATATTTATGGAGCCCCGCAGAACTATTCTCAGACCCCACACAACCCAACCCGATTGTTTACCCCACCCACACAACTACCTTCTTGGTTGCAGTAACTGATGGCAATACCTGTATCGCCAGTGATGAAATTACCGTTACCGTACTTTCATCCGGTATCCGGCCTGAATCTTTCACCCGGCATTTTAACTTATTCCCCAATCCCACTTCCGGAGAAATCACACTCGAAATAAGTGATTACAGCGGCAAACTGTTTTGTCAAATACTTGATGCCCTGGGCAGGATTATCCGTTTTAACTCTTTTATTATTGAACAAAACCGCCGTGAAACGTTTGATCTCTCTTATCTCCCAAAAGGGCTTTATTTCTTTCGTTTCATTTCTGGTTCACAAGCCGGGATAAAATCATTTATCATTGAATAAATCCGGACCCACATATTTTCTTATCTGCGGCATGATGCTGATTGCATCTCTTTTTCCCATAACACTCAGGGGTCAGGATACCATTATCAAAGTACATAAAGACAGCCTGGTTATTCTGCATCTAAATAATTACCGGGGTGATCTGCAATGGCAAATTTCAGAAGATGGCACTTCCTGGTTTGAGATTCCTGATGCCAATAATGACTCCCTGCTATTCACTGCCCTGCAAAATATATATTATCGTGTGGGCGTTAAAGAACAGTTCTGCGATTGGCATTTTGGTAAATCAATACTGATTCAACCGGTTTTTATCCCAACTGTAGTCACTTCTCAGGTAACCATTATTAATGAGGATTCGGTTAAATGCAGCGGTGACATAACACATGCAGGAAATGACACCCTTTTGACCGGAGGTTTTTGCTGGAGCTTAAACCCTCAGCCGGATACCACAACCTTTCACCTGACGACTCAAACCGGACCCGGATTTTATTCCGATACCATCACCGGCCTGATGCCGGATACCACCTATTATTTCAGAGCCTTCGCCCTTAACTGGGCAGGTATTGCCTACGGTGAACAACTGACTGTCACCACCTCAATATTTTTCCCGAAAGTTTCCACCTCTCAGGTTACCGGAATTACCGACAGCACAGCTATCTGCGGAGGAGTTGTGGAGGATCTGGGCGGCAGTAACCTGGAGAAGGTGGGAATTTGCTGGGGAACAACCGAACTTCCTGATACTCTGGGTGCGCACTGCCAGGCAGTAAATCCTGTTCAGAACTTTGAATGTGTTATTACTAATCTTAATGCAGTCAGCACTTACTATACAAGAGCTTATGCTGTCAATGGAAAAGGACTGGCATACGGGCCCTCGATTTCTTTTACCACCCCGGCGGGTCCTCCGGATCTGATCACTTCAGCCGGAACTGAAATAACCGCCCATTCAGCAGTTACCGGTGGTGAAGTCACTTCCGAAGAAGGAGCTCCGGTAACCCGGCAGGGGGTATGCTGGAGTGTAAATCCCTATCCCGATCTGACAGATAATAAAATTATTGAAGAATCAGGAGCAGGCGTTTTTTCCGTAACTCTTAGCGGACTCGACCTGTACACTTCTTATTATGTAAGAGCTTTTGCCATCAATGATGTGGGCACAGGTTACGGTAATCAGGTTGTCATTACCACCCTGGCCGAGCTACCTGCAGTGACAACCCAACCGGTCACTTCCATAGATACCTATTCGGCAACCTCAGGAGGAAAAATAACCTATTATGGTGGTGCAACTATCACACAGAGAGGCGTTTGCTGGGACACCCTGCCTAATCCGGATACCGGAGATTTTTTAACCATTGAACAAACCAATAATGAGGTATATACCAGTAACCTGACTAATTTGTTACCCCATACTACTTACTATGTACGTGCCTATGCCATTAATGCTGCCGGAGTTGCTTATGGCCGGCAATATTCATTTACCACCCTGATTGCTCCTCCAACCACCATCACTTATGCCGCTGATGAAGTTACTTTTAAAAGCGCCTCTCTTCGCGGTGAAATCAGAGATGAAGGAGGCGGACATGTGACAGAAAACGGCTTCTGCTGGAGCACCACTACTGATCCTGATTTTACTAATCACCGGGAGGTAGTATCTGACGGTTCCGGCACCATTACTACCCATATCGTAGCTTTGAAACCAGGAACGACCTACTACGTCAAAGCCTATGCCATCAACGAAACGGGTACGAAATTCGGTAATCAAACTTATTTTGTTACTTCAGCACGAATACCCAACATTGCTTCAACTGCCCCGGCCACTAATATTTCCTCTACCACAGCCGAATCCGGAGGTAATATTGTAGATAACGGAGGTGCTTCGTTACTTGAGGCCGGAGTTTGTTACAGCACTTCACACCTCCCTGATATAGGCGACTCCAAAACTTCAGGAGGCAATCATACCGGAAATTTTACCGTTCAACTGACCGGACTGGCACCTAATACACAATATTACATTCGTTCTTATGCCGTGAATTCAGCAGGAACCGCTTACGGTCCTGAAAAATCTTTCATGACCCGTGATGACGGATCATACCGAAATAACCCTGTACTGATACCCGAAATCCGGGCGGGTTTTAAGGGATGGCTCCATCCATTTCCGGATCAGGGATCTTCTGACCTGATGGGTTTCTCAGGTTCCACTTTCGACTGGGAACGGGAGCAGGTATATATCGTAGGTAATAACGCAAAATATATCTGGGTCATCAACGCCCCCGGATATGGCAAATGGAGTGATGATCCTACAGAAGATAACCTGGTAAAAAGTATCCAGCTACAGGGATTTACAGATCCTGAGTGCATCAGTTACCTGGGTAACAGCTGGTTGATGATCGGTGAAGAAGAAGAACGAAAAATTTATTTTTTCGAGGTAACCGATCCAATGACTGTAATAAACAAATCAGATGCAGGAGTAATCCTTGATCCTACCGAACTTTTCAGCCTCAGTGAAGCTAAAAGCAGCAGTAACCAACTTGAAGGTGTTGCTTTTGATTTCTTTAACCGTAAAATAATCGGCCTTTGTGAAATCGGCTCCAATAATCACGCCAGGATCTTTATGTGGAACTGGAATGATACCACCCACCGGATCGAACCCGGTACGCGGGTTGAAATCACCAACCAGCTTGAAAATTTTACACAGGATTTCCCTGAAGCCAGTGAACTCTATTTCAGTCCGCTCTACCGCAGACTCTATGTAACCAATGGCGCCGGAAACCATATTGCCGAGTATGATTTTCAGGATCCTGCCTCTCTGAATTTCGGACTGAAAATCGGTGAGATCACCGAACCCCTGTCACAAGGTGATTCAGGAACTGATCTGGGGGACTTGGAAGGATTCTGCCTCTCCCGGGATGGCCGGTATTTGTATCTTGGTTTTGAAGATAAAAGCTTCGGGTATGCTCCGTTAAACCCTGTGCGAAATCCCCTCGACAATACGCTGAATCCCACCCAATATCCCTTTGCCGGAACCCCCGGCACCACTACCCACCCCGACCCGCTCCACCATAATGATCCGGAGGTTTACCTGAGTTATTTCGATGACGGCACTTCAATGATCAACTCCGATATGCAAACCCGCCAGTGGGAACAGCTTACTTCAGCTACCGGCAATCCGGTTACTACTGCCACCGGCGTGGCCTATGATGAAATTAGTGACCGTATTTATCTTCTCCGGTATGAAAACCCGTCTAATCCCCTTGAAACTTTTATTGATGGCTTTGATCAGGACAAATCGGCAGTTTTTCATCATACTCTGTATAAAGGATTCGGACTAAAACCGGATGGCTCCATGAAACCGGCAGCCTCCCAATCTTCAGCTACCGACCTGTTCATTGAACCATTTCATAACCAGCAGTTCATCTGGGGAAACGGCCTGGACGGATCCGTATTAATGGCTGACCTTCCGGGATCAAATGATTCTGAAACACTTGATACATACCTTGCCGATCCGCGGGTAAGCCTTTTGTACAAGGGACTGGATGCAGGTGTGGTAACCAGCAACCAATACCAGGGCATGGCAGTTGACCTGACATACCGGAATGCCGTTTGGATAACACGGCAATCCTCACTCCTTATTGACGAATTCAGAAACCATATACTGGCCAGGCAAATTAACCTCAGCCCTAAAATTATCAAAGAAACCGATATTACATTAGGATCACTGATCAATCAGGTTAAAGGACTCTATTACAATGCGTATGCAGATCACCTGTTTATTCTGGGATACGATTCAGCAGGTGAAACCTCCTATATCTTTGAAATGAACATGGCTGATCGTTCGGTTATCGGATACCTTGAACTGACCGAAGCCTATGCGGAGGGCATCACAATGGATCCATACATGACCCGGTTGATCATTGTTTCCTCAGGCCCTTCAACCCTGCTGAAGGAGTATGAAAGATAATTCTCCCGTTTTATTTATAACAGCCGTTTAAACTGATAACCACACTAGTAAATTCTCTTACCAATAATTTCTATTTATCAAAAAATTCTTGTTTTTCGAATCAAATCCTGTATTTTTGAAAAAGTTATAAAAAACCTTACAATGAGTTGGAAAGACAAGACCGTTCTGATAGCTGAAGATGAAGACTCTAACTATCTCTACCTTGAAGCTGTTTTACAGAAAGCCGGAGCTAATGTTCTCTGGGCCCGCTCAGGACAGGAGGCCATAGAACATTGTAATAAAAATCCGAATATCGACCTCATCCTGATGGACTTGCAAATGCCTAACACAAATGGATATGATGCCCGGGAAATAATTAAAAAGAAGTTCCCGGATATTCCACAGGTAGCCCAAACAGCTTTTGCAATGGCCGATGACGAAAAACAGGCTCTTGACGCCGGCTTTGATGATTACATCAGCAAACCTATCCGTAAAAACAACCTGCTGTACCTCGTCGAACAGTTTCTGGGCAGCAGAGAATAATTGTTCAGGTCATGCCTCGGATCTCCAGGGTGTTATTTTTTTTACTGACCTTGGGCGTGTCTGTGGCTCTTGCCGGTCAGAACCTGAATGACCTCCGGATAGAAAACATTACCTCGGAGTACATCCGTATCGAACAGGGCCTTTCCCAAAATACGGTAAATTCTATCCTGCAGGATAAAGAAGGATACTTATGGATTGGCACCTGGAGTGGTTTGAACCGCTTCGATGGATATCACTTTAAGGTCATTACCAGAAAAGCCTACGAACCTGACAAAGGCCTTTCTAACCCAACAATAACCGGACTGGCTGAAGATACCCTGGGACATATCTGGGCAGCTACCAGAAAAGGTTTAAACCGTATCCAAAAGAATAACCTCTCCGTAACCCAATTCCTTCTGGATAACTCCGGGAGCTTGGGAATGAAGTGTGACAGTTTAACTACCCTTTTTACCGACAGCCGGGGGAAAATTTGGATCGGCACCAAACACTGTGCCAT
>Ga0190359_1001191_pt1 | contig 16722 bp, 18 predicted proteins | sample 48721823_MG_FD_161269 | JGI IMG/M metagenome (GOLD analysis project Ga0190359, IMG submission 161269) | Hydrothermal vent microbial mat bacterial communities from Southern Trench, Guaymas Basin, Mexico - 4872-18-2-3_MG | ecosystem: Environmental > Aquatic > Marine > Hydrothermal vents >... | reverse complement strand
CTGGGAGGAAACGGAACTTTTATAGCGGCAGCCGCTAATTTAGTAGGAGTAAATATATTAAAAAGACAGGGAAAAATAATAACCTTCAAAGATTTTTTTAGAATCGGCCTTCCAATAATGTTAATATCTATTATTCTATCTTCAGTTTATCTCTACTTCAGATATTTATCGTAATCTTAAAATCTACAATGTCTTAAATTTATGAAATAAATTTCATATCCTGCTCTTTATTCTCTCTTATATATTTCAGTAATGACCAATAATTCTTTTTTACGTAATATATCCTTTTTCGCATTTGGCAAGTTCTTCTGCTTTTTTAGAATAACATGTGGAAAATTAAATAACTGCCTGGCAAGCAATTTCCCCGGCTTTCCAAAAATAATATTTATTCATATCTTTAATATCTTTAATTTGAAATTGCTTTGACTATTCATCAATTTTAGCAATAATACCCTCTAGTCCTATCTTTAATATTTTTGGATAATCAACAACGCTGTTACCTAAAGCAGTTCCCGAACCACCTATCGTTATCAATCCAGCTTAAACGGCCTGCTTGATTTGCCTAGAAATTAATTTAAAACAGTGGCATCCAAAGACTTTTCATGCCAAAAAGTTAAACATTTTTTAAATATTTCCTTGTTTTCTTTTGTGCTCACCACAGGATTAGCTTGACGTTCTGAAACTGGAACATTTTCTCCGACAATAACACTATTCATTGAAGAAATATTGATAATTTTAGCTTTTATTATATTTTATCATTATTCTGCCAACTACTTGAGAGCATAAAAAAGAACCTTTTAAATTAGTATCGATAATGTTATCCCAATCTTCCTCAGTAAATATTTCTCTGCAGGGGTACGTCGATTAATACCAGCACAATTCACTAGAATATCTATTTTTTCAAATTCTTCGAGAGCTTTTTCGAACATACCATCCACTTCATCTTTTTTTTACTAATATCAGCTTTGATAACTAAGGATTTGTATCCTTTTCGGTTTATACGCTTAACAAGTTGATTGAGCACATCAATCCCTATACTGACCAAAATAACATTCGCACCCGCTTCAGCTAAAGCAAAAGAAATAGTTTTTCCAATACCGCTACTGGCTTCGGTAACAATAGCTACTTTGTTTTCCAAGCTGAATATATCATAGATCATAATGCTTCTCTTTATAATACACTTTAACAATTAATATCATGAAGATGATACTGTGATGATATAATATTAAAACTTAGAGAATCTTTTTTTAAAATTTTCCCTTTTCAAACCTTTTGCAGTAATAATATTACTCGATCCATCTGCTCTCTCCACAGAAACACCCATATTATTTCCAGTAACTTTTGAGATTACAACAACATCTTCATGTGTGCATGCAGGGCAAAGAGTTACTTTTTCAATGTTTTTATTCTGGGTAGATTCTTCACAAACTTCAATGGCTTCTACTTGATTTTTAACCACTACTGAAAATTGGTGATACTTACCTGCATTAACAAAACTTCTATGTTTTTCCTTGTCAATATCCGGTGCATAGGAAATGATTATTTCTTTAAATGCCACAATAAAGCTTTTTATTATTTAATAATGACTCGAATTTTATTGTAAAGCTCACGGTCATACCCTGTTTATTTTTAGAGAACTCTAAACTACTAATCGAAATCAGTATGAGTAAAATTATTCATAAATTTTTTACTAATCGGTTAGTTTTATATTTCGACTCTTTTAATTTTTATTAAATCACAAAGGTCTACAAGTTGTTCAACCAAGTCACCTTCTTTTAATAGTAAATGATGGTCGATGCCTTCGGCAAGCATTTTATCAAATTTGTTAATTACGTTTCCGCCCAAATTAACTTTGGCAAAAAATTTACTACCAGCATCCACCCATTCCTGATGAGACACTGGCTCGGTAGATACTTTAGCTACTAACATTCTGTAAGTATTTTCTCTCCCACATAAGTTGACCATAGTAGCTTCCCGTATAGCTTTTAAAGGGGTGCCTACAAAAGTACCTAATTCTCCACTGGCAGATATTTGAACCTTGGAAATATCTTCAGTTAAAGAATGAGCCGAACTTCCTTCATGTGCCAAATACATAGTATTTTCAGCCATACTTCCAATCTCAGCTAAGGCAGTAGGTCCAGGTTTTAATTGATTAAGTATAGTCATTAAAACGGCGTGTCCAATATCACCCTCGGTATCCAGGACAATACCTTCATCAGCGAGCCAGGAAGAAGGTAGGTTAATTAATCCGCTAAATTTTGGATAACATTCAGCGGCTGCAGCATTTAAAGTATATAGCTGGAATATTTCTTTTGTCGCCAAATATATTTTGGCTGCATGTAAAAGGTTCTCTTTATCTGCAAAAGCCCGACCAATTCTCTGCTGTTTTTTTAAATTCGACAATGTCTGTTCAGCAACAGAATTTTCCTGCTTTTTTGCTCGTTCTAAAATTTCATCCATTTCAATATGAATAATAGTAGTTCCAAATTTTTTTGAAAATTCCCATTCTTCACTAGTCATATCCTGAGAACCCGCTACCCGCCAGGTCTGTCTAGGACCTATTAAAGCAATTCTTAGGGTACTTAACTTTTTATAAATCTGAACAATATTGGCATACTTAATGATTTTATTAATTAGATCAGTATCTCGGGGTAACCCATACACATATTTATAATTAAAACCATGTTCCCATAAAATACTTCCAAAATGCTGAACACATCCAATGGAAAATGTCTCAGGATATGGAACACCCCATAAAACAACAGGACATTTTACATTATTAATAAAGATATACTGTAAAGAATCTAAAACCCAAGTAACATGAATCATTACTAACAAATCAGGTTGATTCTTTGAGAAGTAATCAATGGCTTTAAAGGCATCTGAAGGATCCCATACTATTTTTCCATAAGCACTAACTTCCAGTCCACTCTCCTCAAAATTTTTAATTGCTCCTTTTAAGATTTCCTCCGCCCTTTCACCACCGCTTTCAAATTGACTTGCCATTGCCACTAAGGCGATTTTTGGCTTAACCATGATAAATCCTCCTTTTCTTAAACTAAATTTTATTTAAACTTTAAAAAATATTCTTAAATAAGCAAATATTTAGTCTATTAATATTCCACCATTTACATCTATAATTTCATCGGTAATATATCGGGCTTTTGACAAAACTAAAAAAACAACCACTCTGCTATATCGATAGGACTACCAGCTCCTCGAATCAAAACTTATACACTTATCTTTTATTTTAGATCCATAGACTTCCCATAAGAGAGTATCAATAGTCCCCAGAGCTATACCATTAACATTAATATTAAAAGGCAAAAGCTCTTTAACCGTTTTTATAGTTAAATCTGAAATCCCCGCCTTAGAAACCGAATAACAGGCAGCGGAATTAATTCCATTTATTTTGGCAGCCAATGAAGTAATATTGATAATTAAACCATTTTTTTGCTTCTTCATCTCTGGAATAACTGCTTGGGAGCAAAAAAACACTCTTTAGATTAACTGCCAGGTTGTAATCCCAGCCTTTTTCGCTTATTTCTTCTAATTTATCTGTTAAAGTTACCCCTGCGTTATTCACTAAAATATCAATAGGTCCTAATATTTTTTGGTCTTTTCGATTGCAAAAATAACCTGATCTTTTTTAGAATTATCCGCTTGGACTAGCAGTGTTTCTCTTCCTAAGGAAATAATCTCGCCCCAAAGTGATTGAGCTTCTTTATATTTGGTATGGTAGCAAATGGATATATTTGCCCCTTCTTTAGTCAAAGATCTACAAATCTCGGAGCCAATTCTTCCGGTTGCACCGGTTATAAAAGCAACTTGTCCTGTCAACTGTGTATAAAGACCTCCAACACTTAATTAATTATTCCGGGATATTATCATTTAACATGTTAACCTTGTACAAATCTTGAGCATCGGAGAGGATCTACATTGATGGTTGTTTTTTGACCTAATACAATCTGACTCATCCGTAATCCGGTTATGGGAGCAATCCCGATACCATCTCCTTCTGCTCCGGCAAAAATATAAAATCCGAGTACTTCATCAACTTACAAACCAATTAATAAATAATCTGGGGTATAAGATGTTAAACCAGTATAAGTTCTGATGCAATGCAAGTATCGAAGAGAAGGAATAAAATTAATGACTCGTTTTATAATCGCTCTGATGGCCGGAAATATGTTAATATCTATTGTTCTATCTTCTGTTTATCTTTACTGAAGACATTTATCATAAAAAGGTGACAAGCTACTTTTTTACTTATTCTTACGTTTAATATTTTGTAAAAAAAATAGACCCCTTTTTTATATCTCTAAGACTTCTTCTCCCTTATTAACTCTGTAAATTCTCGCTTTAAATTAGGAACAATAGCTAGTACATCTCCTTTAAAAAGATCAAAGTCCTTTCCAGAAGGAGTAGAAATTGTAGCTCCAGCCTCTTCTGCAATTAAAATTCCTGCAGCAAGATCCCAAGGATATAGAGAATATTCCCAATACCCATCAAAAATACCCAAGGCTACATAACATAATTCAAGAGCTGCGCTACCTAAGGATAAAAATTCGGTAAACTTTAAAATATGCTTTACCTCATCTATAATCCCAGAAACCTTATCTTTGCTATAGGGCCAGCCTGTAACAAGTAAACTATTTTTTAAAGATTTTGTAGAAGATACATTTATTTTCTCTCCATTCAAAAACGCCCCGGTTCCCTTTTCCGCATAGAATAAATTTTTTCTTATTGGATCAAAAACTACACCAAATATAGCTTTTCCATGTTCCCAATAACCTATAGAAACAGCAAAAAAAGGGAATTTATGAACAAAGTTTAACGTACCATCTAGGGGATCTACATAAAAAACTTTATCATATTTCTTAATCTTTGCCCCTTCTTCACTTATAATAGCAATATCTGGATAACAAGAAGAAAGCGTTGAGATAATGCATTCTTGTGATTCTTCATCTGCGTTAGTGACCAGATCAAATGGGGTAGTTTTTTGGATTATAGTATAGTTACGGCTTTCAAAATGTTCTTTGAGAATATCCCCAGATCTAAAACAAACATTAATCATAGTCTTAAAAATACTATCACGCATAGGTATTTAAAATTCCTTTTAGAAATTTTTATTTATTCTGGATTAGGCGCGTAACTCCATTTAATGATGGTTTTCCGGGAACTGATATTACTTAATAGGTATAAATCCCGCCATTTTTCTCATGCAATAGATAACAAGTGTAAAAAGTTTATCAGATTTTTATATATTCACAACAAACTTCAGAGACATCCATATAAAAGCGAGTCTAATCTTCTTTCATAACTCCAATTCTTTATATGCCCTATCTGATTAATCAAAAAAATCACTAGTCCTATAAATGAGAACAGATTGATTTTTTTTATTGGCCTTAATTACTGTTCCGATAAATAAAATATGGTCGCCTACTTCAAATTGATGAGATAACTCGCAATCAAGATAGCCAGTACAATTATTAATTATCGGGGCTCCAGTAGCTTGATACGTAAACTCTTCTTCTTTAAGCTTGTTTCGGTTTCTCCCGGAGATAAAGCCACATTTTCGGGCTAACTCCATCTGATCAGGGGAAAGAATGTTAACAGAAAATGATTTAGCTTTAGGTATTAACTCACTGGTATAATGACCCTTGCCTACTGCAACAGAAATCATTGGCGGTTGGCTGGACACTTGACTTACCCAAGCAGCAGTCATTCCGTTTATTTTTGATCCATACTTAACTCCAATAATATATACACCGTGTGTTAATAAATCAATAACTTCTCTAATTGCAGATGAACACATTAAAACTCTCCTTTAATTCATTCTTGTTAAAATTGTTTATTCTGGACTAGGCGCGCAACTCCATGTAATGATAGCTTTCTGAGAACCGATATTAGTTAATTGATGCGGTACTCCTTCGGGAATAATGATAATGTCTCCTTCTGCTAATTGATAATATTTGCCATCATTTGGTGTGTGCATGAGCACTTCTCCGCGACTAACGTAAAAAATCTCATGAGAATTTGGATGACCTGGATCAACGCCGCCAGTTTGTCCGGGTAACAAAGAAGAGGTTCCAAAAGTAATTTTATTAGTTTTTATATATTCGCGACAAATTTCAGGACCATCCATAAATACTTTTGTTTCATTTGATTTAATAACTTTGACTTCCATTATATAAATTTCCTCCAAGGATATTTTTATAGAACCTGTAAATTAATCTATACATATATTAAGATATACCTTATTACTGTATTAATATTTATAGCAAAATTTTATTTAAATCAGATATTTTTATTTTATTTATTTCTAATTTTTATATACTTATAATAATTTTTAAATTATTTATTTTTAATAGATAGCCCTGGTCCGTATCCTAAAGTCTCTCCTTGATCAATAATAACTGCTGAACCCTTCATTGCAGAAGAATCATCCGAAGCAAGAAATAGAACTAAATTCGCTACTTCTTCAGGTTTTGATATTTGTCCCATTGATTTAAGAACTTCTTCTGGATTTTTTTCTAAGCTCAGTTGCTCTTCTAAAAGAGGAGTATACATATTGCCAGGACAAACTAAATTAATTCTTATGTTATCTTTTGCGTGGTCTAGCGCTAAAGCTCTTGCAAAAGAAACGACACCTCCTTTGGAAGCAGCATAACTTGTAAAGCCCGGATCACATACATAAGCCCAATTAGAACCAGTAAATACTATGGTCCCACCACCCTGCTTTAACATTTGCTTTATTGTATTCCTTGCTGTTAAAAATACACCATCCAAATTAACAGATATTATTTTCCTCCAATCATCGAAAGAAGTTTCGTTAATAAATCGGCATTTATCTATAATTCCTGCATTTATATGAGCAATGTCGATTCTCTTATATTTCTCTAATACAGTTGCAAATGCTTCATCTACAATTTTCTCATTAGTTACATCACATTTAACAGCAATAGCGTTTCCACCCTTTTTATTGATTTCGTCTGCCACTTTTTTTCCCAATTCTAAATTAATATCTAAAATAGCAACCTTAGCACCGTTTTCTGCAAATTTTTCAGAAACTGACCTACCAAGTCCAGAAGCACCTCCAGTGACTATTGCAATTTTTTCGTTTAATTTTCTCACCTATTTCCCTCCTTACTTTAATTCGCTTATTAATAGCTCTTTTTGTTATTTTTCAAAATATAAATATTTGCACTAGAATATTCCTATTTTATTGCTTAACCGCACCAAAAGATAAACCTCTTACTAAATGTTTTTGCAAAATAAATGCAAGTATTATTATTGGAATGGTTACAACAGTACCTGCTGCAGAAAGTTGAGCCCAAAAAGTTCCATGCGGTGTAACTAAACCAGGAAATGCTGCTGGTAAAGTTCTTGAGGCTGATCCACCTAAAACCAAAGCAAATAAAAATTCATTCCATGAAAAAATAAAACTAAACAAAGATGTAGCAACAATCCCCGGTTTTACGATAGGTAATATTACATTTTTAAATGCTCCAAAGATAGTATAACCATCTGTCATTGCAGCTTGTTCTAATTCTATTGGAATATCATCAAAAAATCCCTTCATAATCCAGATAATAAATGATAGTGTTATCGTTATGTGGGCTAATATAACTGCTAAATGAGTTCCCAAAATACCAAACTTGCTAAATAAAATATACATTGGAAGGGCAAACGCTACCGGTGGAGCCATTCTAGTTGAAAGGATATAAAAGAAAAAATGTCCTTTTGCCTGGAATTCAAATCTTGAAATTGCATAAGCACAAGGTATTCCTATTATAAGAGATATTGTCAATGAACTAACTGATATCACAAGAGAATTAACAAAATACTTCAAAAACTCTCTTTCTATAAAAACTTTGGGAAAATTTTCTAATGTAGGTCTAAAAATCCATTTGGGAGTAGTACTTAGCAAATCAACTCTAGTCTTAAGAGAAGATAAAATCATCCAGAAATAAGGAACAAACATAAATAACATAAATGTTAAAATCGCAGTAATAATTAATATTTTATTTATCGTTTTAATTTTTTTTACTACCATCGCCATAAAATATTACCTCTCTTTCTTTTTTAATTTGTTCCCTATTTAAATAGCGAAAAAATGTAACACAAAGTAAAAAACTAACTATATACAATAAAATAACAATTGCAGCTCCATATCCCAATTTCCAATGCATAAAATTTAATCTATATGCATAAATATTCGAAGTTTGCGTACTTACCCCTGGTCCTCCATGTGTCATAATCCATACTTTGTCAAATATTTTAAACGCTTCAATTGACCTTAATAGAGTGACAATTGCTAATAAAGGCGCAATGAAAGGCATAGTAATATGTTTAAAAGTTTGCCAAGGGGTTGCTCCATCCATTGCTGCTGCCTCAAAAGGCTCTTTAGGAAATGATAAAAATCCAGCGAGTAATATTACTGTAACAAAAGGAGTCCACTGCCATATATCAATAAGTATTATCGCAGGCATAGCTAATTTAACACTCCCCAAGACGGAACTTTCAATTATTCCAAGCCTTTTCAAATATACTCCAATAACCCCAAATTCTGAATTAAGAGAAAGCTTACCAATTAGCCCTACCACAACTGGGGCAATAATTGTTGGAATAATTAAAATTGGTATTAACTTTCTGATTCCTTTAAAATTAGATTTTGCAAAGAGCATCGCCATTAAGAAACCAATAAACAATTCAAAGAAAACTGCCGGAATTAAAAAACTAAACGTTATACCTAAACTATGAAGAAATTCGGGGTCAAAAAGAGCTTTTCTGTAATTATCTAGTCCAATCCATTGGCCTTGGGATCTGGAAGACGTATAACTAATATCCCGGAAACTGTAATTTAGAGCAATAAAAAAAGGCATAAGCGATACAATAAACAATATTATCATGGTAGGCGCAATCCATCTTGCGGTTCTTGCTTTCATCAAATTATTCATCTCTCCTTTCTAATATAATATTTTTTGGGCCACATTTTTTTATATGGCCCAAAAAATATTTTTTTACAAATTCTAATACATTCTATTATTGTGGTAGCTCTTTTTCTATCTCTTTCTGGCACCATTCTAAAGCTTCTTTTGCAGTTTTCTCGCCAGTTAATACACTGTTTACTGCTAACTCAATTTTTTCTACAACCCATTCTTGCTCAGGAAAAGTTGGTTTTGGAATAATAGTAACAGTAGTATCTCCGGTTAATGGATTAATTGCATTCACGAAGGTTTCTGGAACACCTAAACCTGTCTTATCTCCACGCTTTCTTGTTTGTATCACTTCACCGGATTTTAAATAAACTGCTGTTGGTACATAAATAATATTTTTGATTTTCTCATTATTATAAACCTTTCTTACCGACGATGCACCACCATTAAGCATTTGAGCAATTTGAGGGTCTTCCCCCATGCACCATTGTATAAACAACCAAGCGGCTTCTTCCTTTTTAGAAGATTTCGGAATAAACATTGACCATCCTTCAATTTGTGTCATTTTTACTTTTTTAATGGGTGTACCACTAAAAGCCATTTTTCCTGCTACTAATGATTGTTTTGGATCTTCAACAGCATAGGTTGCATCATCCCATTGAATTGCTTGAGCTACAATTCCTTGTTGTTGCGATGCTTGTGTTTCATCCCAAGTATAAGTTAAACCACCTGGAGGTGAATAATCTAAAAGTTTTTTATAATACTCTAAAGATTCAATTGCTTCAGGAGAATTTATTACAACTTTTCCATATTCGCTCCCCTTATCTATTAATAATTCTCTACCTCCGAAGCTATAGAGGAAATTTAACCATCCATACCAAGTAGCAACGTGTCTTGCAGCTTGAATAGCAGTTCCATAAAAATCTTCTTCTAATATTTCCCCAGCAAGTTTTTCACCCTTTTTTCTTGTAAAAAATTCAGCAGTGTTTAAATAATCTTCCATCGTTATCGGCGGACTGGGTAATTCGTATCCATATTTCTCTTTAAAGTTAGCCATTTCTTCGGGATGTTCAAATATATCATAACGATACCACATAAACATTGATATAAAATGAAAGGGTAAACCGTATACGGTATCTTTGTAGGCACAACATTCATTAAACCATTTTTCGCTTAAAAACGTACCTTCCAAGCTTAATTCTGGGTTCCGAAGATTTTCATTATTATAAAACTTTTCTAAAGGTGTAACCCAATTATTTTCAACTATTTTACCTATTTCGCGATGAGGATTTAATACAACATCATAAATTCCGGTATTTCCCACAAAATCTGCAGTAGTTTTTTGAAGTACCTCTTCATGTCCATACATTTCAATTATAACTTTTATACCTGTTTTCTCCTCAAATACATGTTTAACACGGTCTAAGCCTTCTAAAGGTGGTAGACTTTCTCCAATTAATCTTAAGGTTACTCCGGAGAAAGGTTTAGAATTTTCTTCCAAAGATATCCATTCAGCAAAACCAAAATTAAAAAATAAACAAACTAGAGACAATGAAATTATACTCACTAATAAAATTTTCTTTTTCACGGTAATATTCCTCCTTTACATATCTTAAATTTGCTATTCTATTTGTATCTTCTGTCTACCTTTATCTACCTGTTAATTATTAGACAAGTTGACATCACCTCCTTTTTAAATGGCATATCTTGCCTTGGTTTTTTCGTTAAAATAATATAAGCTTTCCCCGTCAAATTTTATCCATACTTTTTTAGTATTATTAGGAAATTCCGTACTTAAAATTTTTGAAAATACTTCTATATCGCCTACAAACAATGAAATTATTTTTGTTCTTCCGGTATCTTCAACTATTGAAACATTTGCAGGGATATTATTTTCTTTTTTTTCTAAAGAGTCTATGGAAACTTTATTAGGTCTAACTCCTAGATCAAATTTGTTATTACCCTTTAGTAGACTTAACAATTTTTTGCCTTGTTCTTTAGGGAGAGAAATCTTAAAATAAGGATTTACCGCAAAGTATTTCCCGTTCTCAACTTCAAAACTACAATTAAAAATGTTCATAGGTATATCGGAAATAAAACTTGCTACCCATTCATTTACTGGATTATCAAAAATATCACTTGGTTTCCCAACTTGCAATATTTTTCCTTTATTTATAACTGCTATTCTGTCACCCATAGATAAGGCTTCTAATTGGTCGGGAGTAGTATAAATTGTGGTGATGTTAAGCTCGTGTTGGATATTTTTTAATTCTGCACGCATTATGTGTCTTAATTTTGCATCTAGATGTGCAATTGGTTCATCCATAAGAAAAACGTTAGGTTCTCTTACAAGCATCCTCCCCATCGCAACTCTCTGTTTTTGCCCCCCAGATAATTCTTGGGGTAATCTTTCTAGCAGTTGTTCAATTTGTAAGAACTTGGCCCATTTGTGTACTATTTTATCAATCTGTTCTGGTGAGTATTCCTTATTTTTACAAAGTGGGCCTTTTAGAGGAAATGCCATATTATCAAAAACACTTAAATGCGCATATAGAGCGTAGGATTCGAAGGTAACTGCAACATTACGTTGATAAGCAGGAATTTTATTTATCTGTTTATCTCCAAAATAAATCTCTCCGAAATCTTCTCCTTCAACACCGGCAATTACTTTTATAAATGATGTTTTTCCAGCACCCGAAGGACCCAACAAAACAAAAAATTCACCTCTATTAATTTCTAAATTTATATTGCTCAAGGCTTCAACAGTTTCGTAAAATTTAAAAAGGTTTTCTACCCTAATATTTACACTCATTATTGGGAACCCCCTCCTTCTGCAAGTGAAATAAATTCTTTATCTGATACACATATATTTTTTGTGGTAGATTGGTTGAAAATACTTATTTTTTCTAGGTCGAAATCAATTTGAATTTCTTGTTTTTTAGAATATTTAAATTTAGCTGGAGTTTTTACCGCAATTATATTTTTATCAACTTTAACCATGGCAATTCCTTCATCACCACGTATTTCCCAGTGAAACATTTCTCCCGAAATGCTTTTGTGATTTTTTTTCTGTCCGCTTATCATCATGTCTTGTGGTCTAACTCCCAATTTCATTCCTTTTGATAATACTTGCTCTTTTTTTATTTCGATTTTAATTTTATATGGGATTTTAAATTTAAAATTATTAGAAACTAAATATAAATCATTTGCTTCTTTTTCTAGACTACAGTTGAACATATTCATGGGTGGTTCACCAATGAATCCAGCAACAAATTCATTAAATGGCCTGTTATATAAATTTTCCGGGGTATCATACTGTTGTAATTCACCAAAATTCATTACAGCTATCTTGTCGGCCATTGTAATAGCTTCATGTTGGTCATGCGTTACATATACAGTTGTTCTGTTAAATTTTCTTTGTAATCTGGTTAATTCAGCCCTCATATGAGCTCTTAATTTTGCTTCTAAATGAGAAATGGGTTCATCCATTAATAGAACCTCTGGGTTCCTAACTAATGCTCTTCCAATAGAAACTCTTTGTCTTTGTCCACCACTCAGTTTATTAGTATTTTCATCTAAAATGTCTATAATCTTTAATGTTTCTGCAACCCAATAAACCTGTTTTTTAATCTCATTAGAAGAAACTCCTCGTAATATGAGTGGAAAAGCAATATTTTCAAAAACAGTTTTGTGAGTATATAGTGCATAATTTTCAAAGACCATTGCAATGTTTCTATCTTGTGGGATTATCTCGTTCACAATTCTTTCGCCTACCCATATTTTCCCTTTCGTTATTTCTTCTAACCCTGCTAACATTCTTAATGTTGAAGATTTCCCGCATCCAGAAGGGCCAAGTAGAGCTACGAATTGACCATCTTTAATATCTAAATTTAAGTTTTTTACTCCAATTACATCTTTTTTTCTAGTTTTATATATCTTCCAAACATTTTCTAATTTAACCCTACTCATCAACACTACCTCTGTTATTTTTAATAATTTTATGAATTTTTTTATCTCTAAATAATTTTATTCTTTCTTTTTTCCGTAATTTTACAGGATCTTCCAATCGCATAATATAAATAATAACAGGTATACTTATAAAATTAGATACCCAAACTGGGAAAACCCCCTCCAGAAATCTCAGCCAAAATATGCCAATAAGGCACCATAATGTTATTGACCAGAATATTTTGTCTCCCCACAACATCCTTTTGGGAAACATAAAATCACCTCTCTCTTCAATTTTTAATTATAATAAAAAAGGATAGAAATTATTTTAAATTAAAGTTAAACTGTTTTACTTTCTTTGAAACAGCATCTATTTGATCATGTAGATTTATATCACCAAACTTATTATTAAAAAATGCGGTGCCGATAGTAAAACCCCAGGGTTTATAATTTAGAACTTTCTCCAGTCTATCCCAACTACTAATACTTCCAGCCAAAATAACAGGTTTTTTAATTTGGCTTAAAAAATCCTTAATCAGTCTTTTATCTGCATCTTCTTTTATATATCGGTATGCTAAAAGGTCAACTCCTTTTGCGCCATTCTTTAAAACATATTTCGCGTGATTTATTATTTCATCTACAGATCCATCTAATATGCTAGGGTGACCATAAATTTTTCCGCAAAAAGGATAATATTTTGGGTGTTTGTCAATTAGATAATCAGCTATTTTTTCATAAAAAACGGTTCCCATTAGATAATCAAATCCACATTCTACTGCAAGCTTAGCTCCTTTCATTCCTTCTTTTTCGCCAATACTAACTACTTCCAAAAATGTTTTTTTATTTGCTCTTTTCATGTTCTTGACTAATTTTTGCATTTCAGCAACTGGGAGACCAATGTCTTTAAACCCCCAACACTCAACTTCCAAATCTTTACAATTTTCAAATATTTCATTTGCATTTTCTACTGTTCTATCATTATTAGTAAGCATTACAATTAATTTAACACTATTGCTCATGTTTTCCTCCAATTGCTTCTATAAATCAAAATTTATCAACATTATTTTAGCTTATTTCAAATAATTCAACTAAATTTTCATAGAGCATGATATATTTTTTATATAAATTATCGTATGTTACGCGGTTTTCTGGATTGGGTAAATATTCATTCTGAATTTTTATTACTCTTTCGCTAGCATCCTTTACATTTTTATATAAACCAATTGCCTTACCAGCAATAATCGCAGCACCCAAACAAGCTGCGTCTTGATCGTTTGTTGTAGTAATAATTTTTTTATTCAAAATATCTGCCTTCATTTGGTTCCAAATTGGACTTTTAGCTCCTCCCCCAGAGCAGATCACTTCATCGAAACTCATACCAAGATTTTCAAGAACATCAATATTTCTTCTAACTATGCAAGTTATGGCTTCCATTGTTGAACGAATGAAGTGTGGTTTGCTATGATGTAAAGTGAAACCAAAAAAAACTCCTTTTGCCTTAGAATTAGCTTCCGGTGCCATAGCCCCTTCAAGATGGGGCAACATGACTAAACCATTACAACCAGGAGGTATATTCTTAACTTCTTCATCTAATAATTTATACGAATCTTTTTCTAATAAATTAGAAAGTTCAATTTCCGCTTGACAAAATTTATCTCTAAACCACTTTAGCACCATTCCCCCACTTGTAAATGTATGTGCCATATATAAATCAGGAATTCCATGATAATGACAAGGCATTTTATTTTGTGGGTCTAAAAAGGGGCTGTTTACTGTTGCACATATAGCTAAAGCCGCTCCGGTATTTTCACTAAAAATACCTGGTTTAACATTACCTACGCCAATAGCTCCAGCAGCTTGGTCAAGGGCACCAGTAGTTATTATCATGTTTTTGTCTACACCTAATTCTTTTGCAACTTCAGGTAATATGTAGTCTACTATTTCTCCAGATTCTCTAATTTCAGGCAATTTCTCTTCACATACCCCTAAATAGTCCAACATTTCGCCCCACCACTTTTTAGTTTTGATGTTCCAATATAAAGTGGATGAAAGCAAAGAACTTTCCGCAACATATTTCCCAGTTAATTTAAATATAAAATAATCTTCGAGCAGTAAAAACTTATGCGCTTTTTTAAATATTTCATTTTTGTTTCTTTTTAACCAAAGAATTTTAGTTGCTGGCCAGGTAGGAACAATTTTTACTTGGCCTGTAATTTTATAAGCCAATTGATCGGAAAATTCATTCGATAATATTTTCGCTTCTTCTTGTGCCCTATTATCTAACCAGATTATTGCATTGTTTATTGGTATTCCTTTTTCATCAACTAATATAAGCGTTTCGCCCTGTACTGATATTCCTAAAGCCTTCACATTCTTAACATTAATTTTAGTTTTTTCAAGAAGTTCTTTTAATGCAATTTTAAAAGCTTCCCAATATGTATCAACGGAAAGTTCAACCTCTAAGGCAGAAGGAGTTAATAAAGTATACTCTTTTATTGATTTTCCTAAAATATTTCCGTTTTCCTCTATGATTGCAGTTTTTATTGAGGTGGTCCCTAAATCAACGCTTAAAATACACATCTACTTACCACTTTCCTTTCTGTAATTTTTTTATATTTTTATGCTAAAATAACTTCAATCCCCTTTTTTTCAAGCTTAGAAATTATTTCTTTATCTAAATTATCATCCACGATTATCTTATCAAATTCTTCTAATCTGCATACATTAAGAAAACCTGTCTTGTTAAACTTTGTACTATCAGCTAATAGAATATTTTCTTCTGCATTTCTCATTACTTCTTGTTTAGTTTTAATTTCAATGTCAGAATAATCACTTATACCTTTTTCAAGAGATACGCCGCTCGCGCAAATAAAAGCTTTATTAATATTATATAAACTTAATTCCCTTTTTATGTCTATTGGTCCGGCCGAAAGTTCCTCTTTTCTAACCTCGCCTCCAATAAGAAAACATTGATGTTTTTTACATTCGCTAATTTTCGTAGCAATTGGGATCCAATTAGTAATAATATTTAATTCAATATTTAGGGGCAATAGATCAACGACATTTAAAGTAGTTGAGCCAACATCCAAAAATATTGAATCCCGATCTTTCAATAATTCTATTGCTTTTTTAGCTATTCTTCTTTTTAAATCTTTATTTATTGACAATCTATAAATATATGAAGGCTCAAATTTTATATCTTCCTCAACCAAACGAATATAACCATAACTTTTAAATATTAGCCCTTTTTTCTCCATGGTGCTTAAGTCTCTACGTAAAGTAGCAATACTTACATTTAATTCTTTTAAAATATCGTTTATTTTTAACGATTTTTCAACTTGTAATCTCTTATATATTGCATCAATTCTTTCATTTTTATTCATACTTCTTATCAACCTTTGGATTACTTTATATCATATTATGCCTACATGCTATCATAACAATAATCGTTTGTCAACAGTATTATCATATTTTTTGCTTTTATTGTATCATATTTTTATTATATCTATGAAAACGAAAAGCTAAGATGACTGGTTATTGGCATTCTATAGGATTGAGACTTAGGAAAATGAAAAGCAAAAAAGCCTTACAATATAAGGGTTTGGTAATTTAGGTAAAGTAATAATATGCTAAAATTGGGGTCGTAATTACCAATTTTTCGAAAATTGAGGGTCTCAGAGAAAAAGTGAATGGGTTACTTTTTTTATAACCTCAACCCGGTCTGGTGGGCCTTATCCTTGGGTGCCTGTTTGGGAGGAAACGGAACTTTTATAGCGGCAGCCGCTAATTTAGTAGGAGTAAATATATTAAAAAGACAGGGAAAAATAATAAC